>Ga0123342_1000707_pt1 | contig 54329 bp, 12 predicted proteins | sample Turbeawhitnodule_FD_89960 | JGI IMG/M metagenome (GOLD analysis project Ga0123342, IMG submission 89960) | Root nodule microbial communities of legume samples collected from Mexico - Turtle bean Mexico white nodule | ecosystem: Host-associated > Plants > Roots > Nodule | place: Mexico: Nepantla...
TGAAAAAATTGTAGAAAAAAAAAAAAAAAAAAAAAAAAAAAAAAAAATTTAAGAGGGTAAAAGAAAAAAATGAAAAAAAAAAAAAAAAAAGATGAACAATTGATCCAGAATTTGTTTCAAAGACAACTATAACAAATGATAATACTACAATAAATTTATTAAATAACACCTTATAAAATTTTATTAATAATAAAAATTATTTTGCATACTAATAATTCTTTTAGTTTCTAAAATATTTAGTTTAATAGTAAGTTGATATCTAAAATTAATTGTAACTTGATAAAAAAAAATTGTAAGAATTCCGAAAAATGATTAAGTGACTAAGATGAGGAGTTGAAGGAAAAATTGAATGAAAATTGTTTGAATGAAAAAATTACTATTGCTCAAGTTGATTACACAAATTAGTGGTGGATCTAGAAGTGAGAAAAGGAGAAAAAAAAAAGAGTATTATACGAAGGCTTTGTAATATCCACAAACTAAAAGATTGGTAGTCAAATGCTTAGGCTGTACAAGGAAATGTGAAGTAGTCAAATTCCTCCAAAGTTGTATTTTTCACATGGAAACCTTTTCATAAAGGAAAAATGTGTTGACAATGGGAGTGTGTGGATAGTTGAATTTATTAGTCATGAATTACAAGGTTATTTGATTGTGGAATAAACATTGTAAAATTTGTAAACATTTGCATGAATGTTGTCGAGTAATTAAGAAGTTAATTTTCAAGATTATGGAAGGGAGCATAAGAAAAAAAGGAATGGAATACCATATGTAATTGAGTAATGTGATTTCTATGAAAATATAAAAATCTTTAAGTATTTAATGACATTGAATTCAACTTGGGCAAGGCATGTTAATGTTAAAGTTTGTTGTTGGAAGTGACATAAAACATCAAATTCTAATAAATAATTGGAGATAATATCTTGATCTTTTATTCTTATGTGTGATAAATTGACTTTGTTAAATTTTTATGATAAGATAAATCTTATGTTTTGTTGTAGTAGTTATTAAGGAAATATTTGTTTGTACTTAAAGACTATTGGAAAATCTACATTTGTAATTATATAGTATTTATATATTTTGATAGGTTACTAGTGGTAAGTTGTTCCTTTTGTTTTGTGATGATCAAGTTTATTCGTGTTTATATTGTATATAATATTCTTATTGATGATGAGTTTAAGTCATCTGAGGTGAATGTCCGAGCTGTGATAATTGAACCAATTTCTTCTATTAAGGGTTGTCGAGCTTTATGATTAAAAATTGAGTGATAATTCACATGCAGAAGACTCTCTTACGCTTGAGTTAGTAAAAATATAAGATTATTGAGTAGAAAGTGAGTAAAAAATATATAAAGTAGTTTAGAATAATCTCTAAGACGATATTTATAAGTTTGTATAATATCTAAGTAACTGGTTTGGTAATCAAATATTATGCCGACTTCTATAGCAATGTGGTTTGACTATTTTTATATACCAGCTATATGAAGAGTAACTACAAGTTGTTAATATCAACTATTGTGAGTAGATATTAATTGTTTCCACAAAGACATATTTTTGTTATCCTTTGATTAATATATTATCTGTATTAATAGTTATATCTAAATTAATGTGTACACAAATATTTATTAAAAAAAGTCAATTTTTTTAAATAGATTTAAAATATGTATTGTGAAATATTAGTATTTCATGAAAAAATGATGGTGGAAAGTTGTGGGTTTTGTTGGAGATTCTACATCTACTAGAGATTAAACATTTTATTATATATAAGTGGGTGCAAACCTGACTTCATGAACCGGTTTTATGGGGTTGAGTTAGGCCTAAAGTGCACTTTTTAATTTGGTAGAGTCAGTTCGATCTTATTCTAACAAGTGTTTGTTGGGCCTATCGTGTCACCCGCTATCGGACCGTTATCAGACCATTCATAATATGTTATCCCACACACGGTGTGCTTAAAGTACACTTTTAATAGGTTTAATGAGGTGTTGATGTTATATGGAATTTACTAAATAGCTATGTATATTAGAAAGAAATAAGAGAATGAAAAAGAAGAGAGGGGCCACTTGCAAGACATTCCAAAAACATTTCACGGATTCACAAATCAAATGTGAAATGGTCCCATGTGACCATTTGACCATGATAAGTTATGGTGTGGTGGTTTTTTTTGTAAAATATAACAAATAAATATTAATAAAAAAAACATAATAAAAGAGAAAAGAGAAGCAACCTATTGCAAACTCATGGATGTTGACCACTCTTGACCCGCACTACGATATTCTTTTTATGATATTATTGTTTTTTTTTTTCTATCAGAAACGCATACGTTTTGTGCATGTCTTCTTTAGATTATTTTATCGAATTAAAAAATTAATGTTTATATTAATATATATATATATATATATAAATGAGTAGTTTATTTGTGAATAGAAGTTGAAATAAATAACCATCTTTGCATGCAAGAATTATTTATTTATAAGTATAAGTTGAAATAATGAATGTTTATTTTTAAATAAAAGTTTATTTTGAGACAGTTTTATAAATTATGAAAAACTAATAAATATAATTGAGACAGTTCCGAAAGTAATAATGCTTGAAATAGCTTTAAATAATCAATGCAAATATTTCTTTCAACTATTCAAACCTTAAGTTTGACATTGCAAGAGATTACTTTCTTCTATAATTGGTATATTTGAATATATGTTGATTATATATTTTAAAGGATAGTCAAATTTTAACACAACAGATTTAGATTTAGGGAAGCTGATTTATTTTCTTGGTATAAAGTTTGTGAAAATTGAAACAGATTTTATTTTACATAAAAAAAATATTGATAAAGTTTTAGCTTCAACATAACATCAATACCCTTTGAAGTGAGTTAGTTTGTTCCTCGAGGTATGTTTGTAACAATAGACCAAATATTTGTTATCGTGTAAGTTTGGTTAATAGATTTACGTAGAATCATAAGGATTCATATTAAGTTGTAATAAGGAGAATTTTAAAATATAGTTAAGAATTTTCAAATGTTTTATATTTTAATAGCTAATATTGATGTAAAATTGAGTTTATGAGATACTTGTTACTTATTGTGTTGGATTTGACGCTTATTAATAGATCAAAAGTCACTCATAGTTAAGATGTAACTTTTTTCCTTAATGCTGTGTTTGGATTGGAGAGAGAATTTGAGGGAGTGGATTTAGAGTGATTTGAGATGAAAGTGTAAAGAAAGTGAGGTTGTTAGATTAGGGTATATTAGAGTGAATTTGTGTGAAAAGTTTATTGAAGTTTGTGCGTGATGTGATGATTGTGATTTTTTTTTTAATTTTTTAAAAATGTGTAAAATATAAGTTAGTAAATTTACTTTTATAATAAAAAATTTATTAATTTATTTATATATTTATTTTTTATAATTAATAACATTAATATTATTATTATATAAATTTTTTATTTTATATAAATGACTATATTTATTTTTATTTTTTTATTAATAATATTAATGGTATTTTATCAAACTGGATTGGATTAGTTTAAAAATTTTAAAAAGTTAAAATTCTTCACATAAATTACTTGGAAAGTATCTCTTAATAGAAAATATTAATATTCAGTTTTACTTTTTGAGATGAGTGAGAATGTAATAAGACTGGACACGTGTGTTTCTTCAACAATCCGAGCACAATACAGAAAAATCTCTTTTCCTATTTCATTGCCTTTCCACGCCCTCATTTCCGTGCTAATCAACTGATACAAACAATATATTTCCATGATAATCCATCTGCGTTAACAGTGTTCACCCGGATGCAATCAGGGCATAAGAGTGTAATAGCTTAAGATGTAACATATGTTGTAGGAAAATTGATGCACTCTGCAACAACCCACCTAAAAAATTTTCCTACTATTTCAATTATGACTTGACCCACTTGACCTACGTCACAAGACAATTGATACAATATGTCAAAATTCTCCCTTAAATAATTGTCCCACTATAAAGCAAACTCATGACTTAAACTCTAATATCAATTGAATTCTTATCACTAAGCTAAAATTTATAACTCATAGTTAGCGTGTAACTCTTTCTACTTAGGAAACTACAAGAAAATCATTACATAAAAACCAATTTTAGAGACAAAAAATAATTAGTTGTTATAGTGACTAAAAAAATTATTGGTTTCTAAATTAGTTTCTATTATTGATAAATAGTTTTTAAATTGGTATCTAATTAGTTACAAAGATTTTTGCTACCAAATTTAGAATATAAATATAGTTTCTTCAGTTGAGATGGGAATTTTCTAATTGTAGCGTGAAAGATACTCTTCTTTTTGCTTTTTTTTATTAAGCAGGAATCGTTACATGTGTATGTATATGTGTCTGTGTATATAATTAAAACATCCCTAAAATGCTCCATATTTATTTATTATTTATATAATAAAAAATTGTGTAATCAATGAAAATGTTCTTATTATTTTTCTCAATATTATTTTTTGTTCACAACATTTCATTCTTATAACAGAAATAAAAAATAGGCATGGTTTTATTAAATTTTAAAAATCCAATAATCTTAACATAATTTCTTATTGTACGTCAGAACGATAATCTTTTTTTCACAAAAGAAAAGTTAAAGAAAGATAATATTAAAACAAGAGTACATAAAGTGAGTGAAAAGTTATTAAATAATATGCATGGGTATTTAAATTTTAACCTTATTACGATCATTGAAAAATAAAAAATAAGGATAAATCGATCGCATGATAATATATGAAATGGATGTATGTAATTAACATCGAAACATGCATACATATCATATTCAACATTGCATAAGGAGACACTATTGAACATATATTAATTACATTGACAGAGTGACTTATGGGTCATTAATGATGTAGCTGAGATTAAGGGCACACAAGGAGACACCAACAAAACAAGGATTTGAGAAATTTAAGGGCTCAGAGACACAGTTGAGAGTGCACCCCAACCATCACTTGTTGACTATGATGTTCAGTTCAATGTCTGAAGTTGACACTAATAGTAATATTGTTTGGTGTTTGTTTTTGACCCATGCAATATTTTTCAAATGTACTGTACTTGAGTTATAAACATAGTTTGACCCAAATAATATGTAACTTATTCTACTTGCACATCAGATGTCAAATCCTATAATAATGGTTTCACACCAGTTAATTATGAACAATTCACGTTGGTTAGCAAAGTATACATTGAATAATAAGTAGTTGATGACTTGATTTGGCTATATATTATTAATTTGCAAACTCTTTTTAAAAATTATTAAAAATTAGTTTATGTTCTTACTTTATTATGCACTTTTCTTACCGTGTATATATATATATATGGTTGAGGTTTTTGTTGTGGTAATTTATATGGTTGAGATTCTGGTGTAATAAAGAATATATAATTTTATTTTCAAGTTTCTATATTGTGATAAAGACTCGTTGTTATATTGTAATTTGAGTGAATTATGTAATATCAATAAAGGAATTCATTTGATTAATGAATTTATTTTACATATTAAGATTTTTGTTGACTCTCTTAATTTTGTACGTGATGATTTTTAATATTGTAGTCATTATCAATGAGACAAACACAATCACAATTGCAAATTGGTCTCAATAATATATCTAATGTTACGTATGTGATAAGTATAAACACCCAAGTAATAAATATGAAAACCTTACTTTCTTAAATCCTAAATCCTAAACCTTATTTTCTTTTGTTATCGCAAATGTGATTTTATTATATTATTCAACTATTTTAAGAAGTTTAACTTCTATCATAATCAAAATTCAACACATTGTCACACTCCATCTTAGAATCATAATCAGTTTTAACGAAATTAATTTATTCATACATATCCTTAGACAAATTATATAATTCTACTGTGTTATGCGTACAACATCATAGCCATAAGCTTATGCCATACATACAAGTTCTCTTTAGCCTCATGCTCATAATTAGTTTATTACTATAAAAAAATTTATTATTTACGAATTTAGATATGTAATAAATTAGTAATTACATACGGATTTTATATATGAATTATTATTCATAGGTAAATTGAGTTAATACAAATTTTTCAATATGTAACAGTAAAATAGTTTGGTTAAAAAAATTATAGATAAAATTCGAACATAATTTTAATGAATTGAGACAGAAACTATTAACTACGACTATATTATATTGTAAATCTATTACATTTCACATTTTAGATGATATTTATATGATAACTTTGTAGTAGTGTTTGTAGGTAATTAGATGTTTTTATTATCTTTGTAAATATTTTTGAAGTGTTTTGTATTTCTTGTTCTACTTATTTAAGAGTTAATGGATAATTCAAACTTGTTAATAAAGAAAAATCAACTAAGGTTATTTAGATTAACTAAATGTAAATTTATCAAGTATAAATTTTTGTGTCTTTTTTTTCATATTATCTTGAATTTTTTTTTCTTAATAATAATTGATTGTTACACTTAATTATTTTTAAAAAAAACATTTTAATAAATTTTAATCAATACACCTCTAGCTTAGTTATATTTTTAGTATTTATTGTTGTACAAATATTAATAAATGTATTGTTTTGGTACCTATAACAATCCATTTATAAGATATTACAATATAGTTTTTAAGAAAAACATATCAGTCAACTTTGGTTAATTACTAATTAACTGAAATTTGAAGTAGATGGTTAACCTGTATAACCTCATATACCGAAAGAAATTCATAACATATAAATAAAAAACAGTCTATAAAATAAGAAGTTTGCATATGACTTTTTTGTTCACATAATTTCCTCATCCAATATATAATTTTGTTTTTTAAACATGCAATTAGGATTCTGTTTTTATGTGTGAGAAAAAATGTCCACTGAAATGAGTTTGGATTTTAATATTTTAAATATAGAAAAATTCTGGAATCATCTAAAAGTAAACAAATTTTATACATAAAGTAAAATTGACTTAAATATTAAATATTGATAGTAGTATACTTATTTTACTTTTAAGAGTTTAGAAACAATTTTCTTTCTTTTGAGGCGGTTGACTTATCAGTCTTCTTTTTTGGTGTGAGCTCTAAGTCTAGGCTTTTGGTTTGGATTTCTCGGTATGCGTTTTTGGCTTGGACCTCTCGGTTTGGGCTTTTGGCTTGGACCTCTCGGTCTGGGCTTTCGGCTCTGACCTAGATATGACTTGTAGACTCTCACTTATGTGGGCTAGGTCAACTAGATCTCTCGGTTTTTGGTCTCAGTCTCCTCTCACGGATGAATGTGTGTACCTGAAAGGTGCTTCGATGCCAAAATAAGAATTGATACTAGTTAATTATCAGATAAATTCACTCTACTTACCTTTTAGGTTGAACATCTATTTATAAGACTCTTATTGAGCTCAGAGGCTCCTTAAGTCTTTTCTTTGTACTTAATATTTTTTAAAACACACTATCTTTGAACCTGTTTTATGAACTTTGTTATAATAACTAATTTAATTTAATTTATTTATTTTTATATTTAATTTTTCAGTATGACCTTTTGGCATATTGGAAGTACAGTTGCCAAATGTTAGTTACCTGGGATTCCATGTCTGCAACAATTGCTATCACATTGAAGAAAATGCATATTCTCTATTGGATTTGAGGTTTGTTCCCTAAAACTAGGTTATGTAATCCAATAATTCAAAGAAAGTTGCAATAAAGCCAAAATAAAGTTTTGCAGAGGCTATGTTTGTCCCAGAGCAGGGTTAAAGTTTAGCACTAGCCAATAGACACACTATCTGTAATTTCTCCAAAGCCAATAATCCAAATTCAAGCACCCTCATTCTAATTTCACCTATACAAAGTATAATGATATCAAGTACTATAATATTAATTTTTTTATTTGTTATTTTAATAACAGAGATATTACCAGTGAAGTAAAAATGAATATTGCTTTCTTATTATATGATTTTGGTAAAAATCAAGGATTTAAAAAAAAAAAGATAGAGTACAAATTCAATTTTTATTGAAATTAGTGTAATTTTTTTTCACAAATTATAATTTTATAAATTATTTTTTTTACGAAAATTGATAAGTTATACATCAAATGACTTTAAAGTAAAAGTCATATCACTCTTGTAAGATTTTAGAGTAAAATGTATTGTTTTATAATAAAATCGTGTTAAGTACGATTTCATTTAAAATTAATTTCAAATTTAATTAAAGTTATCATACTAATTTTGTTTAACAAAATTGATAATGTTATAATAGTAGGTTACGACTTTTACATGAGTTTCATCCTAAAGTTATATTATAAAACTTTTGCTTTAAATTTTAAATTTGTCTACGTAGTGTAGAACTTATCAATTTTCGTAAATTTGTTTACTCAAAATCATAATTTATGAAAAAAATATACTACTTTCATAAATAAAAAAACTTAAAAATTCTTTATTTCCACTTTTTTGATACATTTTGTAAATAGGAAGAGAGAAGTTTTTTCTCATACGAAAAGATATTTTCTTTCATTTTCACATATTTATCTATTTTATTATTCTTTTTCTTCCATCAATATTTTCCATTTTTTTTAATCTTCCTTTCATTCAACTAAGCAATGTGAAGATAAATTCTCAACTTTCTTGCTTTCTCTTTTTCCTCACTTCTCTAATTTATTTTTATTTTACTCTTTTTTTTTCTTCCAAACAAACCCAATTGTATGTCAAAAAGTAATTTTCATTCAAGTCCGTATAAAATGTTTGGCACCAAAAAACCATATTTTAGAATATTCATATTTTAATACTTTTATTTATTATTCCATTTTCTACCATAAAACTATAAAAAAATCTAAGAGCTAACTTGATTCTATTAACAATATTACATAGCTCATTATATCTTTGTCATTTTCTCTTTGATTCTTTAGCAAATTAATGGTTCAAACCTAATCTTGAGAAAGCAATTTGAAAATATTCCATTTAATCTTTGTTCTCTATAAGTCCCATTTGTTTATTGACATGTCTCTTAGTTAATGTTGTGATCAACTCCCACTTTATGAGCTTTGATAAGTCATTAATGATCAACTAACTTTTAGCTGCTCAACTAACATGTACATTAACTATGTAACATGTTTGGTGTCAATGAATCCTTAAGAATATATGAGTTTTTATTAGCCCTTAGTATTTTTTATTTGTAATGTTGTCACATTTGATAGAAGTAATGTGTTATAAGTATCTTCTGTCGGGTATAAAGAAGAAAAAAAAGAATGAAGTTGAAGTATAAATAAATTTTAAAAATTATACTATAAACTTGTCATGTTAATTTTCATTATATGTTTATAGATACTATAAATTAATCATATAAACTTATTTATCAAATAGTTTTATTTTAATTAAATAAAATTATAAAGTAACTAAAATAATCAAGGTTAAATTACTTATTTACTCCATATATTTAACTAATATATTTTATTTAGCCTCTTTACTGTAAAAAGTTCAAATTAATTCTGTAATTTTAAATTAGTATTAATTTGATATTTGGCATTATTTAATGTGTCTTAAATTTTGACTCTAACTAATGTCAAACTATAGAGTATATCATATTAATAAATATTTTAATAATTAATTACATTATTTTAGTCTTTTTCCGTACTTATATAATTTCTTCAATTTCATTCTGTATTTATATAATATATTCAATCTAGTCCATATATTATTAAAAGTCCCGATTCCAATAAGCCACACAATTTTTAGAGTGACGTCAAATAATGTAGATTAAGCCAATTAATAAAAGAAACCGAATTTAATTAATACTAATTTGAAAATTGAGAAAATTAATTAAAGTTTTTAACAATATAAAAAATATTATATATAAGGACTCAATAAGAAATTTTGTAAATAATTAATTAACTTGTCAAATGTATATGCATTAAAAAAGAGTTGTTGGGAAACAACAAAATTATTGTCACATGGATCATCTTTATCACATCAACCAAACAATTTAGTTCACAACCTATTTTCAAAAACACCCATAAACATGTATGCATGAAAATCAATATCATTATAGAACAAAAATTCATGGTATAGATTTACAATTTTTTTGGAAAGAAGAAAATAAAATAAAATCAAACTAGCTTTTATATATAATTTAAAGATATCTTTTGAATAAGTTAATATGATAGAATTTTAAAAAAAAATAATCTAATTTTAACTTAGAAGAATATTTTACTTTCATAAAAGTTCTTACAAAAAATTTAACATGTTTACAAAGGATTGAAAAAACCAGCACAAGTGTAATAATAAGTTCAACTTTTCCTCCATTATTGTAGTCTCATGCTTTCAAAGCAATAACACAAAAAGGCAGAAATAAAGGAACTCTTTAATTCCCTTTCTTCTTCTTCTTTATTCTTATTTCCTTCATGTTTGGTGAAATGAAAAGAATCCAAAGCATGAGAATCAAATGTTTAAATGTATATTTGGATGTTCTGAATTCAGCAGTTTAAATTTTGTTCTAAAGTTATCATTATTCTGTAGATTATGTTATTAAAAAATATATGACCTAAGCTCAAATAAGGTTATGAGTTTATAGACAAAACCATATGTGATGCTTTTAATTAAATCATTGCCTAAAAAGCAGAAAGGAGTTTGAAAGTTGAAACTGAGTGGATTGAATACAATAAAATGAAACAATTAGAAGGTTCTTTTCATAATTGGTGAGCTCATGGTTAATCTTGTGATTCCCACCAAAAGTACCAAATCCTGCAATAAATGTCACTAACACTTTCTTTCATTATTTCTGTAAAGTTAGCTAAATTCGAGTTTTTAGTAAATTTAAATCTTGACTATTGAAGTTTCATTAGGAGAATATATGGCTTAATTGTTATTAGTGTTTAGGTATTTTAGATGATAAAAATATTTTCATATAATATTTTAGATTTTTAGTTGTAAGTATCTTATCAGTTATTATTGTTTATTCGTTGTAAATATTTTTTATTTATTATATAAATATAACATTTAATAATTTATGTGTAACAATTATTGATCAATAAAATAATATTTTATATCAAATATAAAAAGCTAATATGGTGGCAAAGTAGGGTTTGTTTTTTGAGTCCACAAGTGGAAGGAGAGTAGTGGCATGTCATTTTGGGGTTAAAGGCCCCTGGGTTCTTTCCCTTCCTTTTTGGGCCATCTTACCCCACATTTCACATTCTATTCCACTGGGATATAACATTCAAGCAACACTATTGAAGCCTTTTTTTTGTTTCTTTATTTCTTTTGCAAGCTCAATGACAAGAAAAATTATGAAGTAACATTTTATATAGCTTTAGGATATAGTTAGAGATGGGATTTTCTAATTTCAAAAAAAGTTTAAATATACTGAATTTTAAATTATTTTTTTCTAAATATTTTGTTTGAATAAACAAATTTTAATATTTTTCATTTAGATCAAGTATTTTAATTATCATTATATTAAAAAAATATTACATAATATTTAATATTAAAAAATATTAGTCAATGTATTTTAGTTGAAGTATTTTTTTAACTGAATTTTTAAAAAAATATTTAGTGATATTATTTTTAGTTAATATAAATTAGAATTATTTTCGTTGATTATGACTTTTTTTTACGGACGTTTAAACTATTCGACTAATGACAAGATAGTTCGTTTGGAACTTGTCTACCATTAGTCCGTCATAAAGAAGGTGAAGTGAGGATTAAATCCTAACTTACCTCGTACAACTAAGTGTGTACACTTAATCAAGTAAATATTTTTTAACTCTTTTTAATTAATTAATATCTCTAATTAAATAACTCAATTAAAAAAATCATTACTTTCATGTTATTGTAACAATTAATTATTTAACTTATAATACTACTACATATTTTCATCCTCAAATAATGCAATACAAAGTAGTTAATCTGTTAAACCATTTTACCCACTTTGCTAAATTGTAGCAGCCTATCAAGGCCAACTCACTTTGTCTAAAAAAATTCTCAATTAACATTGACTAAACACAATCTATTCAAGGTTGAATAAAAGTGTCCTCACTTGACATTAGACAAAAAAAAACATCGACAAATTTGAAAAGAAATTTGGAATGTTGATTGATGTGAAAAACAAGTCAAATACATAAAAATAATAGGTTAAATTGTGTATTAAAACCTTTTTTTGGATTTTTTTTTACAAATTTGTGTTTGATGATATGGAGACAAAGGCAAGTTTTAACTTGACAAACGATGTGTCAAGTACCTTTTAAAAACTTAACTTTCAAAAGCTCTCATTTTTTACTTAGTTCAAATTTAATAACATGCAACATAACTTAACTTAAGAAAAAGAACCCGTCCTCATGGATATTGTCTGAACATGTCCTTGAGTTTGGTGAGAAATTCCCACATTAATTGGGTATATGTATGGGTTTAAGTAATATCCAATTTTTTAATTTGGGTATGGGACGGAGATGGATATGTACATATTTATCATGTCCTGGTCCAAATACTCATTTTTATCCCTATTTTTAAATTATTAAAACACCTTTAATTTATTAGGTAACATAAAAAGCTTTTACTATTTTTTCTCTGGTCTTTAGTTTTGTAACTTATTTCTAGGTCATACATTTGATCATTTTTACTATTTTCTATAATTATTTGACCTTTATTCAATTGTTATTTTATACTCTCATTTGATATTTATACAATTATAATTTGTTTTTTGATATTTGACATTATAAAAAAAAATATGTATTCTTTTGACATTGAATACTTATAATATCATGTTTCATTTGTTATGATTTTTATTTTTTTATGAAAAAATACCTAATTAATATTTAGAACAATAAGGAGACAGGTACAAACATGGATATGAGTATACTCGTTTCTTGATGGGATAAGGATGAGACAAAAGATTCATACTCATTTGGTATGTGGATGAAGATGGAGATGAGATAATCAAACCTGTAGTCATTGCCATCCTTAATTTATGTTATATGTTTATATAATGATTTGTCCGTAAATGCATACTACATGTAGTTCTTGATAAACTGACTAAGTTTTACGAAGTAGACTAATATTGTGAATAAAAACATGGTATTATTTTGAACACAACCACTCTTAGCTAAATAACTAAAGTATTTTTTTTAACACTTAATCACTCAAGGCTAAATAACCCTGAGTATTGTTTGGAATACAACTACTCATGGCTATAGACAACTCAAATATTGTTTGGAACACAATCATTATTGGATAAAACAATAGTTATACGAAGAGGTAATCTAGAAGATCAAAAGGTTTTTGTCACTAGACATAGAGGTAACGTCTTTTTGATGGATACAATGGTTATACAATTTTCTAGTTTTCTAATGAACACAAAAAGTGTTATTGGGAAGCTTAGGGCACAAAAGACTTTGAGCTTAAGATTGACAACATTTTAACAACTTTAGTTCTCTTGTACTTGTTTTTAAATTACAAGATTGCTTTATATATTGTTTTGAATAAAGTAGTCATTGCAAATGCTTTTTGCTTGTTGTAAAGCTTCAACTTAGGTCTTCACCTTCAAGCTTGCGTTTATCCTTGCAAAGACGTAAAAATGCATTAAATGCACTCTATAATACATTAAATGTTTGTTATCTTTTCTTTAAGCAACACCCTAATAGCTGACCTAACTTATCAGACATAGGTTAGAAAGTTTTCCTCTAAACTAAAGTAAAATAAGAGACCGAACACAATAGATAGTCTTTCCAAGATTGACACATAAACATGTTGAGATGTTTGTTGGTGTATAATGACTTTAGTGCATCATTCAAGAGATATTTGATATAGATATGAATTTTAAGATATCTTTTTGGTAGACGAGAAGATAAAAATATTCTCTGCAACACAAAAACATATAATTTTTTTTGTGTGAAGTACAACGTTGACTTAATAGTTTGTGTATATCATCTAATTAAGATTTAACTTACGAGGCAAAGCAAAAGACTACAATATATCATAACATTTAGTTTGAAAAAATATCATCTTACATACAAAAACACATTTATAATTATATTTTGTTGTTAAACAAAATTTAATTAAAACCATCATTTAATCATTGAGTATGTTAAACTTTATCCTAACAATTGAAAAAATATTTTTTCAATGACAAAAGTAGTCATGAAAGATCTTAACTGGAAAAATCGAAATGACATCAATAAAAAGTAACTCTCAACATTTTTTATTAACATCAACCGAAAAATAATATTAACTTTCATAAAACAAACTTCAACAATGTGAATAAAAGAAATCCATATAAAAAAAAAATCTAACTTAAATCATTCGAAAAATAATCTAAAAGTTGTAAAAAAGACTCAACTAATATGACTGAAATACAATACTATTTATTTTGAGTGAAAAAACCTAACCAACATTGAGAAAGAAATAACCCCAACCTATATTGGCAAAAAAAACTATGATCAATATGAACATTGGTGAAAACAAACACTAGCCTACATCATTAAAAAAAACTATGATCAATAATAATATTGGTGAAAACAAACACTAGCCTAGATCATTAAAAAAATTTATAGCAAAGTCTATTGAAACAATAACCACAATCAACTTCAGTCTAAAAAAATTCTTTTAACATCACTTGAAAAAACCATGTTTAACAAATAAAATAATAAAAACAATTTCAAATCTTTATCTTTTAAGTGAAATTTGAAAATTTATAATTTAAAATAATTAATTTTTTAAAACATATTTTATAAAGCACTAAAATTCTCATAATTTAAAAAAAGTTAATTTCTTTTTAAATTATTTTCTAAATAACATGTTTTATCATAAATATTTTAAATTATCTCAAAAAATTAAATATATCTGAATTATTGAAAGTTATTTGAATACTTAAAAAATCTATTTAATGTATTAGTTTGTTTGAATTTAAAATAAGTATTTTTAGAAATATTCACCAATTTAAGAACTAGATCAGATTTCCTTATGAAAATAAAAAAATATCTATTTTAAAAATGAACAGACAAACACATAAAAAACATAAAAATATTTATTTTATTAAATAAAAACTCTTTTAAAAATAACTACAAAGGAAATATTGAACTAAAATCCAAATCAAATTTCCAAGGTGTACCAAATGATTGAATTTACATATTAAATAAAAAATCATTTTATTGATATTTTATATTTCTTTACCCAATCAAAATAATCTATTAAAGTAGGAATTCAAGGAAGCTCCAATGTATATATACCAACATATATCTATTTCAATAGTCTTGTGACACATGTTGCTTAAGTCAACATGCAACATCATTCATGTGTCAAACGTATTTTTCACTATTAGAAGAGAGTCAAAGAATTTCTACTAAAAATCCTTTATTTAAGGTAAATATGAAAAATAGTACATGAACATATCAATTAGTTAGATTATTTTATCTAGTCATTAACTATTGAGTTAATTAAATTTATTGCATAATCAATTGTTTAATAAAGTTATGTAATTGATTATTGGATTTCACTATTTATTAAGAAAAGAAGAAAAACAGATATTATGATTTCTAATTTATTGTATTAAAATATGTTTGATTTACTACCCATCAACTTTGACCTAACTTGTCAATTAATTTTACCAACCATATTTTTAATTAACTTCTCATTGTATATCAAACCTCATTATTTTATTTTTTTCAACAAAAGCTAAATAAAAAGATTATTTTTAAATAAACATTAAAAACAGTCTTTTCTTATCTAATCACTTTCTCGTTATCATTTTGGTAGTTTTAAAGAGTTCAAATGTGACACGTTATTATTATTATTATTATCATAAATATTTTTAGTTTCTTGATATAAAAAGCCAATTTCTTTATATAACATGTATATTTGTGTTGTGAAAACAAAACACATTCAGACAATACGATACAAGATATAAGAACATGAAGATACATAAAATCTCTAAAATGCAGAAACGGGGATACGAATCTATATATTATATAACTAAAAATTATATAAATTGACAATAAATATTTATGTGTACAAGTATGTTCAAAATTATTTTTTTTAAGCAGAAAGATGTTTTTCATAACTAGTTCACAAGGATTTGTTTCTTATTTTTATAATCATAATAATAATTTATAAAATAAAGTTTGAATTTTTAAAAAATTAATGTATTTTTTCTTTTTAAAATTGTGTTAGAATCGTACTATAATTGTCAGAAATCTAACAAATATTTTTTGAATTGGACACTTTACAAATATGTGTTCTATAGGTGTCATATAAATATCGGTGTCCGATACTCATTGAACACCAACACACCATTTAAAAAGAATGTCCGAGCTTCATAACACATAACATTATTCGAATAAGAAAAGACATTTTAAAATGTATGTATGTACGCACATACGTATTCGTATATTGTGGTATTGTTGTAGTAAACATTATATATTATTATAGTAAAGAAAAATTTAGATATTATTATTACAAAGTGTGAAATGGGAAATGTTAATTGGGGACGATAAAGCATAGAGCAAGTATAGGATCCGAAATGGTTGCTTCTATCTTTTTCTTATGTGGTTTGTCCTGTAGCGACCCCATCTTTGTCTCTCTTTCTCTCTCTCTTTCTCTCTGTGTGGCGCTTTTCCCTGCACACCACAGCAGAGAACACCACCATCCATCCACCACCCACCACCACCACCCACCCGCGCTTCCTTCAACCACCGTCTTCACTATCATCACTCCACACTTCTCAAACCATAAACACAATCCTCAACAATCCCTAAATCCTCTTCTCCGGAAACCCCAAACCCTAGCCCCTCTTTCATGATTCACAGTTAGGGTTATGGAACCCAACAACGCAGACGCTTTCCGCCCTTCTTCTTCACCCTTGTCTTCTCCCAACTCCAGGAGAATTTCCGGGATTTTGTCACCCTCCAATATCATTCAGGCGCCGTTATCGGCGCTGTTGGAATATTCCGGCATCCTTCCGTCGCGCTCGTCCAACAACTACACCCAGCCCGCTCCCGACGTCGTTAACAATGACGGTGAGGTTTCGATTAGGATCATCGGCCCCGCGGAGCAGGAGCAGCAGCCCCGGGAGGAGCAGCATAGCCCTCCTCCCGCTGCGGGATTGGCCGTTGGACTCGCGCATTCGCAAAACGATGCCGCGTTGACCTCGGCTTCGCCTCGCAGCGACGCTGCTGAGGAAAGCCCGGTCCCCGGAGGGGACGGCGTTGGGAGAGACTCGTCTTACCAGAGATACGACATCCAGCATGCTGCCAGGTGGATTGAGCAGGTCTTGCCGTTTTCGTTGCTTCTCTTGGTTGTTTTCATAAGGCAGCATTTGCAAGGTACGTTTTGAGTTACTGTTCTATTCGATGCACGTTTTTGTTTTATTTGATGATGTTGAGGAGTGAATGCAGGGTTTTTTGTGACAATTTGGATCGCTGCTGTGCTTTTCAAGTCGAATGATATTCTGAGGAAACAGACTGCGTTGAAGGTGTGATGCTTGTTCTTTGTGTGGTCGCGAAGCAATATAATGTTTTTAGGGTGTATATGAGAATTGTGTTGTTTATTGAGTGTGTTTGTTTGTGTGTGCGGTTTTGGCGGGTGCAGGGAGAGAGGAAAATACCGGTTTTGATTGGGATTTCGGTTGCGTTCGGGCTTCATGTGGTTGGTGTTTATTGGTGGTATCAGAATGATGATCTCATGTATCCCTTGATCATGCTTCCTCCCAAGGAAATACCGCCTTTCTGGCATGCCATTTTCATCATCATGGTCAATGGTGTGTTTATCATTCTCTACTCAACAATTGTTTTCTGCATGGTTTAAAAGGCATTTTAATTTTGTCTAAACTTGCTATTGAGAGTGTTTGATGAAAGTTATTATCAAATGTGTTTAGAGGATTGTGGTTTCTGTTTGTTGAAACTATTTTATTTTGCCCTCATTAGTTATTTCTTGCCTTAGACTGAGTTATTCCAAGATTGGCGGCAGGGGATTTTAACTGTGTGTCTAACTTGTATCCGTTGTTCGTGATTCTGTTGAAGCATGAATTACGCTTCTTTTTAATTCATTTTGGTTTGCATGTTGTTAAACTGATATGTGCCTGCAATTAGCATGATATCATAGAACTACTTTTGTGATGGAAACTCTTGCTTGTTGCAGATTTCGGAATTATTTATTTATTCTTTGGTTGGAACTCATTGTGGGATTAATATTGTTGCTTTGTCCTTTGTGTTTTCAAATGTCAGATACTCTGGTCCGCCAAGCTGCAATGGTATTCAAGTGTATATTGTTGATGTATTACAAGAATAGCAGAGGCCGAAATTATCGTAAGCAGGTGAGGTAATAAATATGAAGCACTAGAGATTTTGAGCTGAGCATTTGTGTGTTGAGGAATAGAAGAACATTTTAAAACGGCTCATCATTTCTTCTCTAGTTATATTATTGTCAACATGCCTTTGCAATCTCGTAATATGTAATATTTCCATGGGTTATGGGTTCAGGATCTATATCATCTCTCTCATGTCATTACATTTTGATAGTACTATCATTTATTTGACAGGGTCAAATGCTGACTTTAGTTGAATATCTCCTTCTGCTTTACCGTGCCTTGTTGCCGACACCAGTTTGGTATCGTTTCTTCCTGAACAAAGAATATGGAAGCCTCTTTTCGTCACTGATGACAGGATTGTATCTAACGTTTAAACTCACGTCTGTTGTTGAAAAGGTGTGTTGGTCTTTTAAAATATATCTACATTTTATTTTATTTGAATGTAGTTTGTGAAGAGTAACCTACAGAGTTTCCCTCCCTTAGACCATTAACAATATTATTCAACTATTGTCTTATATTTATCTGCCTGTGATGCTACCCTATTATTTTTCTAGTTTGTGCTTACTTTGATTTAGTTGAACTTTTTTTTTAGTTTGCTGACTTCTTTTGTTTGTAAAATCTAAATTTTCAGTTCTAGGAAAAAAAGGGATGAAAATGACTTTTATGTTTGCTTCAGAAGCTTAATTTTTTTTAACTTCAAGTGGCTTTTAAATTTTCATGGTAAAAGAGCTCTTTAACAAGTGAGATGTTTGGAAGAGTTTTTTTTTATCATATATTGTCTGTTAATTTTCTGGTTTGATTATTCATAAGGAACCCCAAGTATAATGATGTCATTTAGCTGGTACATATAATGCACAGTTTCTTTTTGCTTTAAATTATTTGTGAATTGCATCTGTTTGCGTCTAGTTGGTTCTCTCTTATCTGTGGTGTGGTTGTCAGGTGCAATCCTTCTGTGCTGCAGTGAAGGCATTGTCTCGCAAAGAAATGCACTATGGGGCTTATGCAACATTAGAGCAGGTACTGTTGGTGTCTTCTTTTGATCATTCATTCTTGAGTTGGTCAATCAATCACTGAAGTTTCAGTGGATCTGTTTTCACCGTAAATTGCATTTTTGCTAGTTAAATGATAGAATTTGCTAATATCTAAGCATTAGGCATTTGCACACTTCACAGTCTGTTAAGAATTTTACAGCCTGCTATCTGCATATCTGGGAACAGTGTTCATGCAAATAATTGATCTGATGGCAGGTCAATGCAGCCGGTGATCTCTGTGCTATTTGTCAGGAGAAGATGCATGCCCCAATCTTACTACGTTGTAAGCATATTTTCTGTGAAGACTGCGTATCAGAGTGGTGAGACTTTCTTGGCTGTTGTTTTTTTAGTCTTCGTTCGGGTCTGCATAATAATCTGAAATTGCCATTTACATTTGAGTTGAATAATGTTGAAAAACCACTTTGCCACCACCAGTATGTAAATTTTGAAGCTGGTGGTTTAAAATATATATGTTACATCTATCAAACTTACGTGATGCCTTTTAAATGTTAGCAAGCAGGTCTTCTTTTACTTCCTGTTTTTTGGTTACTACACACGTGAACACAAATATATTAATTGATGTGTATATTTTTTCATCTGTGTTTTCTGATATCTAATTATCGAATTTTGCCAGGTTTGAGAGAGAAAGGACCTGTCCATTGTGCAGGGCTTTGGTAAAACCGGCAGACCTTAGGTCATTTGGGGATGGCTCAACTAGCTTGTTTTTCCAGTTATTCTGAAATCATACATATAAATAGAAGCCAGGAAGTTTTTTCTGCTTTGAAGCTTTACATTTTCAAAGCAGCAGTTGTGATCTATATACATCGCCACATGTAAAATGCTCTGGAAGGAAATCGTGGGGATACTGAGAAGATGAATGCAGCTGAGTACACGCGTTCATATAATGTACTAGTAAAAGGTCGAGTGTATCTAAATGACCCTGTAAACTAGGAAGTTGATTGAAAATATAATTAAACACGACTCTTCATTTGCAAGGAATGAAGGTCTCTTGCTAAAAATTGCATAGCTATTCCCTCATATAGTGCCAGTCAATCTGTCAATTTTAAACTTTTTTTTACTTTTGAATTTCTCATTATGTGGGTTTTAATGCACACCTCAAGGAGTGTTGCCCACGGGCAGGTTATGGTTAAAGATCACACACACTTCGTTTCATGTATTCAATCGGTCAAATTGTGGATACTAGTTTGTTTTTGAAGTACTTAATTTGACCATGATTATGTACTGATCACCATGTACACAATAGAAAAGCTTGTGCACCACTTTAATTTGTTGAAACAAATATCAGCTGTTGATCATACTCTTGTTTAATCATAGAATCCCTTTCTTCCTGAAATCTAGTAGCAATGAATGGTCCTCAGCCGCTAGCTTGGATAAAAAAATGACATTTGGGATACTTTGGGTAATGAAAAGAACGTGTTGGGTATATAGATGTAGGGAGAGAGCCCAAAATGTTATACCCAAAGGATATTTTTTAAAAAACTGACTATATATGGAAAGCTTCATTTCCATTCAAACACAATTTTGTGTTAGTATACAATTATTTAATATCTTATGTTTATATAAACTTAAATTGATGTAATGTATACTTTTTAAAATATAAATGATTTATTATTGTTATTCCATTTTAATAAAATTTAACAAAGAATTTTACTTATATAAAACTACAATTTAACAGGTGAATCGATAAATTTTTTTTATATAACGTTATAATGACATTTTGAATATAAATAGAAATATGCAAAAAGTAAGGAGTAATTGAACTAAAAGGTCATATTTATTGTCTGTCCTACCCTTTTTAATTTAGACCAACCAACGGATGGAAAATATAAAATGCATTTATCCTTTCTTCCTTAGTCTGATTGCTTCTTTTCCTGCGCATCAAACAAATCAAATTTGATCGATTTAATCAAACATATACCAGTCCAACCAAATGGCTTATATAATCAACTTAAAAAAACACAAATATTAAAATATATCATAAGTTCTCCACACGCTTCTATATATATATATATATATATATATATATATATATATATATAAATACAATCCCAACCAAAAAATCAATTTTTTTTAAGCTAATAAAAACTTATAACACACTTAAATAAATCATATCTTCAACTAAATCAAATCAAGTCTGTTTGATCTACTTTAAAACATTAATAAATTTCAGCTCCAACAAATTCAAAATAATATATATATATATATATATATATATATATATATATTATTTTATTTTATTTTTCCAGAAACTTGCATGACTCATTAGAAACTTGCATCTTACATTCTTTCAATTTCAAAATCTTAGTTCCATCAATATAAGTTTATTAAATAACTATGAAAGTGGTGCAAAAAACTTCCTCAAACCTCCACTATCTCTTATCTTATTATTTATTAATCACACAATTAATAAATACCAATTTGAATTATTTAAATCAACTCAATGATAACGTACTCAAATTCAATTCATTCATATTTTGAACAAATACCAGTTCAATAATCATAAGATTTTCTATAAACACAACTCCAATAATGATATATTACCATTCAATTTATTCATATAATCGAAACATAATATCAAATAAAGCTTCTAAATTTTCTTGCTTCATTTAATACCTTTTAATCAATTAAACAAATATCAGAAAAAGATCACTTAAAAAAAAAATTAATCGTTTGGAACGAAGTTCCTTACAATTATTATCGGGTTGACATTCATTGGAGTGAAAATCTTTTATTTTGAGCGAATTTCATTAATTAAACATAATTTCTCCTAGAAATGCCTTCACTTGACCAAAAATATTTTGATAAAAGCAATTTTCCTTAACATGGTCTTGGATTGGCCTTCTTGAGTGAAAATTTTTCATTTTAAACGAATTATGTATATCTCAAAATTTGGTAAAATTATATACTTTATTGTGTAATTTTGCATTGTATGCTTCTCTCTTACTTAGAATTAGAATTGTGCATGCAAAATTAAAAACTATATCTTAATAGATTTTTCATTTCAAATTTAAATCTTGAGTTTTCAATTCAATACTAGCTTCCCTGATCTGATTGCGGATTGTTTTCTTAAGAGTTTCAATTCTAAGGTGAAAGAAAGAGCTAAAAGCACACCAACATTTATAAGAATCAATTTAGAAGAGTAACTAATGGTTACTGAAAATTTGCTGCAATGGATCATATGATTCTCAAAGAGGGTAGTCAAATTCCTTGAACAGAACCAAAGAAGACTTTCTGTTAAAGTGTTTCCAACAATGTACACTTGCAGACTTGAGTTGGTTTGTTATAACTTCATGTTATGACAAATTCACTTCATATTATAACCTTTCATAAAGCATTTTTCACTTTCTGGATTCTGAAGAACTAGACTGATATTGACGGAGATGGCACATCGACTAGAGATTAGAGCTTTTCATAGTATATAAGTGTACAAACCTTACCTCATGAGCCGGTTTTATGGGGTTGAATTAGGCTTAAAGTCCACTTTGTAATATGGTATCAGAACCATTTCGAGTCTATCCGTGTTTGTGTTGGGTCTATCATGCCACCCGCTATCGGACCACCCATAATATATAGTCTCACACACGAAAGTATGATATTTCCTTTGTCCTATTCTACAATACTTGTAAAATGTTCAATAAAATTGTCACATTCGTAATAGATCCAGCTCCAAAAAAGTATGATGAATCAATACATATTTTTCAAAATGAATTTGCCAAACCAACCTCACCATGAAAGGAAAGTCACACACAAAACAAAAAATATGGCTTTCTCTTCATATACCCCACTCTCTTCCTCACATTTGAAAAAAAGGTAGAACGTTCCAAAGCATGCAAATATTTTCCTCAAAAACAAGAGAACCTCATCTAAGGCTGAACCATGAAAAGAAAAGAAAAAGAAAGAAGGAGATAATTTTGTATGTGGAGAAACTCAGACAGTAGAAGGAGATTCATCTTCTGTAGTGCTGTTTTCATCCTCTTCTATCACAGTAAATATTTCTTTTGACAGCATAGGTACCAGAAGATCCTTATCAGGTGATGATGAACGTGGAGAGACTGATAACAGCCGTGAGGCATCTGCAGGGTAAACTTCAGAGACTTCTTCCATGCCCTCATTTATGTACACCACATCCTGCATAGTAAGCTGATGGTACTCCACAATTTCCCTTAAGAAACGATTCTCCCTTGAATATGTCTCATTCTCATTCGCCAAACGAGCCTTCTCAGCAAGAAGGGTCTCTAGTTGATACCTTATCTGACCACATCACAACACAACAACATAGAGAGTTCATTTCTAGAAAGTTTTGAAGGAGAGAAATGTCAAAATGATCAATACCATATCATCATCATCATCTTCACCGTTCTGTCCCTTTTCACTGCCCTCTCGATCCCGGAGTATTTTATTCTCTTCTTCAAGTTGAGCACATCTTGCTTTAGCAAAAACCAAATCTGCTTTAACGGATTTTAGCTCCCGAAGAAGTAGTTTTGCTTTGGCAGCTGTTGCCATCGCCACCTGCAAAGCAAAAGGAAATTATGATTCTCTTGTCACATTAAGAAACCAAAACTGCTATCACACGCTCAGTTTTATGCCCACAATCACAATCAGAAGCAGAAGTTAGACTTAGTTTCTTGCATCTACATTGAGTATAAGTACCTATAGGTAACAAGAGTCACTCTTATGCTAACTAAAAACTATTAACAACTGCAATATTATTATTATACAAGACACTGCATGCCTTCACTACATGAACTAGTGAGGGCAGTGTCACATGATTATGTAGTTGCCACCTTACGTCGCGTGATGCCTTGAGTTTTGATTCATGGCTAGATTGCTTGTCTTTCTGGGCAGCTTCTTGCAATGGATTTCTCAAATCTGAAGTTTGGTGTGTGTCCCCAGAGTTATTTGATTTTTTTCTGATTTGAGTTCTCAGGTCTGCTGTCTTACTCTCCATCATTGTTCGGCCTTCCTGAAGAAATTACAGAATAATCATTGAATTGGAGAAAGTGACATAGTAAGCCAAGTAACACATTAGATACAAAATTCTACTTGTACTCCTACTTGGGATATGAATATCAGATGTGCCGTTGAAACATAGAATTCAGATAAACTCATCAACAACTGCATTGTGTCTACTCTGTTGTTTGCATGCCATACTTTTTTACACTGTTATTAACGTTAGTTAAATCATTGGTTGTTAATAAGATGTCTAGATTGATAAAGCAGACTTATAATATGTTACCAATGTGTTAGTAATTTAACCACTTTATAATACACCTTGACATCTAATTACTGTCATTATTAACCAGGATGGAAACGATATGAAAATTTTGTGTCTGCACAAAGAATTTCTGAATTGTGATGATGGAAATGGCAATGTGTGTGCATCAGTGCATATATAGAGGGACTAGAATTGTGGTGAAAACCAATTGTAAAAGGAAAGTGTACATCATAAAGACCTTGTTTACCTCAAAAGCCTTCTCAAAAGTGTCACCTAGTTGATTGAGGGATGAAGTAATTTTGTCCAAGCCCTTCCGAAATTTAGGACTGTCCACTTTTCTATTAGTGTCGAGGGATTCATATACTGGCTTGAATTGTGAAGGAGAGTTCTAATCATGCCACAGAAAAAACACAGGTACACACAACTTAGTTTTATGCTTCATGTAATTTTAGGCAGCAGCATAATATAATACATACTACAGGTCTCCCTGCATTCCATCACAATCACCTGAGTTGCAGGAGGAGCTGAAAAGGTATTAAAAGAGTGTGATTTCATTGTTTGGGCCATGGTTTCATGTTGTGGGATTGGCTTATCATCATCCAGAATTGATTTGGCTTTCTGCGCAATCACACCCCAGAAACCAGACTTGGAGTTGCTATTTCTATAAGCCTCAAAGCTCTGCATTCATTCATTCAAAAAAAAATAACTATATATGTGTGCTGAGATTGAAAGAAATTTTGATCATTCAATCAAAGATTTATCACACTCTCACTTTACATATGCACACATATACGTGTGAACATATCAAGTGACAAGAGGTAAGGTTGGTTAGAACTTGACCCTTTAATCTTGCTAGAGTGATTAAGATTAGATTGCCATAAAATCAATTCCAATTATCATTGTAAGATTGAATTGTTCTGATTCAATATAATCTATCTATCAATCTAATCTATCAGTGTTTGTCTATCTATATACGAAATCAATAGTTTCAAAGATGGTAAATTGATGACAACTATTGATACATAAACAAAAAACTAGACGCATTGAGCATCCAATACCTTGGATCTTTGATGGTCGGACTCAGGGGTGGCGAATGCAAAGGAAAGAGAGGGTTGGTGACGAGAAGCAGAAGCTTTGGTGGCCTGAGTAGCGAGAGATGAGAAAGAAGAGGAAGGAGAGGGAGGTGAAAGGATTGGTGGAGAAGCATGGTCATGATCAGAATCCTTAGCACAATCCAATGATGATGGATCATGAAATTCTTCCTTGAAAGTAGAAGCCCTGGATATACCTTGCCTTCTCCTGTATGCCATGCTACAAGAACAACAACCTCAGAGATCACAAAAACCAGAACCAGGAGATTCAACTGCTACCTAACCAACTCTTCCTGTTTTTTTTTTCTTTGGAGGGAGGTTCATAAAATGAAATCTTAACCATATAATATATTAATATTAACAGTTGCTTCTGAATGACATATCATATAGACACATTGAGAGAGAGGAAAAATAAATGTTTTGCTTTTAACTGAAACGAACAGGTGTGTGGTGACCTTCAACATATCTCATCTACACACAGTAAATTATCAGTTACTGTTAATAGCCTCATAACAATATTTTTAATAATACAAAACTAAATAACATTCACTAAATTATACATCTTCTTAACCATTACATTTTAGTTATTGTTGTAAAGTAATACCATGTCTAAGAAGAACATGTAACCCTTTAAAAAGTTGATTCATGAAATAACATATTAAGTAGTGAATTTTAAGGTTAATTCGATCTTATAAAACCGACTTATAAGATAAGAATTACACCTCTCTTTTAAGCTATTAAATGTTATAAGATAAGGATGATCAATAATGTTCATAAAGATGATCAATAATGTTTATAAAAGGTAATAATATATGGATGGTCAATTGAGTCTTTTGATAAAAGAAGAAAAAAAACATTGTCATAATGATATTTTTGTTGAAGTATCAACTCAACCTTCATAGGAAACTTTGTAGTAAAAAAGTGTAAGGTATGTGTACTTTATATGTATATAGTATGACATGTTTTGTCAGTTTTATTAAATTTTGTATGTTTTGCTATTACAATGGTATGAAGTTCCAAGTCTAACCTTGGTTGACAAATCAAAGAAAAGGGAGGGGGATGCGCGTTTAATGACAACTCAACTCATAAGACAACCAGCGAAGCAAAGCCTACATGAAGCATAGAACGAATATGAATTGTCAATAAACCAGAACATTGCACAAATGTTTCTTCACAAAGTTCTTTTCAAGTGATGCTTATGGTGTTTTTTTATGTTACGAATTGAAGTCCATACAAATAACATCATTAAGATCAATCAGAAAGGTATTATTCATTTTAAAACTCAGAATCTCATTAGGGTATCTTAAAAGACGTATCAGTGAAACTCATAAGTAATATGAGATTACTGTGCAGAACCAAAAATTTCTATCAGTGTATGCTTAACCAATAATGATAGAGAATAATCTCTAACATAATACCTAAATACCCCCAAAAGGTTTCATACATAACTAAAATCAAACACCAGATTTTCTGCTAAATAAACTGTCATCTCATAACATTATTAGTGATTGTGAAGAAGCTTTTCCATGTGGGAACTTTAGTGATGCCTTTCCCATTAAACGAAGCAATGGCATATGGCAAGCATATAATTGTTTGGCTTTCTACATAGTTCAACTCTGACACCAGGTTTTGGTAGGCCACAATGTGTAAACATGTATGGAACTACATCATATTTGGTGACTTTTTAGAAAGTCTTCATATTTTAGTTTTAACACAAGAAGAAAAGGTTTGAAATGGCCAACTAATTGTGTAAGATCTATAGCCTAACATGTATGTATGTGCATAGAACAATCTCAGCACATCTTGGGTTTTGCCACCCAAAGATTCTCACAATCCATGTTTTATTAAAAAAATTATTTTGGAATCCATGGATGGAACCTTTCTTTGCCATTCACAACAAAGACTGCCAAATAAAGTATGGTTGGTTTTATGATATTATGGCTCATTACACAAATTTGCTGCCTATTATTAGAAAGACAAAATAATTGTAACCTAAACTGAATCAAGTCACTTTTGATCTATGGCTTAAATGACTTTAGATCACACAAACATGTAGACTTATAAATTCAACTTATTTATAAAATAGTAATTATATTTTAAAAAATTAAAGTAATAATTTATCTACTAAATTATTATGTCTAAAATTTAAATTTAATAATATCACCTAAATATTGTTTTTATTTTTTTATTTAAATTTGTTTGATTTTTTTTAAAGTAGGTCAAAAAGATTCAGATATAAGAAGGCTTTTACTTCATGGACCCCATTTTTAAACCTGCTTCCCATAATTTTCAAAATGACTGTTTTACCTTTTTTTAAAGTGCCTTCTTGGAAAATTTTTCCATAACATATTTTCTGAAATTCATGAAATACATTCTAGAAGACGTTTTTTTGAAACATGATAAGATTTTCAAAACAAGATTTTGGCAGAAAATTGTTAAGATTTCAAAACACATTAAATATATTTTGAAACAAACTTTCCAAAGCAAGATTTCTGAAACAATCTTTCCAAAAATGTATATAATATCTTTAAAAATGCGTTTTTAAAATGAGTTTTTTTGGAACAAGCTTTTCTAGAACACATTTCATATATTTAAGAAAGAGTTTTCTAAAACAATATTTTTTTTCTCATCTTCTTTTAATTATAGCGTTTTCCTTCTATTTTTCTTCTTTTGCAATGACGAGAGTGGGGTGTAGTGTAATGAAGGAGAAAAAAATGGACAATTCATCATTTCATCCAATTTAATTAAATAATAATTAATTATTTTTTATTTTAAAATTAATTGATATTTAATAAATTTTCTTATATTACAAGAATAAATAGCCTTTTTTTTTATCATAAATAAAATTTACAAGGAAACATAACTTCATATAGTTTACTTTTAGCGGAGTTTGGTTATATTTTTTTTCTACGAAATTTAAATACTGAGTATTATGTAAGGAATTTAAATATACTTTTTCTTATACTAACACAATATTGGTTATGGTTAATAATATGAAAGTATATGATAATTGATCTCAATAAAGAAATTTTTACCGAGTTGAAAAAAAATAGCATGATAAAATAGCAAATGGATTTAACAAAAATATATATAGATAATGGTTATCTTTTCTAAGACATGTTATTAACTTTTAAGAAAACCTCAAAAAGGCTTTGTGCTAAAATAAAGAAAAAAAAAACTTTCAAATTATTTGTTGTATATTGAAGTCTCTATCATTATAAAGATAATTGGTTTAAGATAGGTGATGATGGCTTATCGAATGGGACAAACCGACCAACACAGACATTATTGTTTTATTAGTATTTCTTTTCCTATGTTTTTAAATATTTTAGCATTCTATTTTCTATCTCAAAATAATCAACATTTAAAATTTTTAAAATCCAATTAATGCTCCTCTCTCAAAAATACCCTCATTCATTATTTATTATTTATGCAAATATCAAAGATCAAGAAAATTTAGTCTAGATGTAATAATGTTTTATTTTCATTAAATATTTTAAATATATATATATATTAAATACTTTTTTAATTATAATTTTTTGTGCTATACTCACTTAATAAGAAGTAAACTATTTGTATGGTGAATCTTAATAAAATCCAATCAATAATAAAATATAAATTAAATATTATGTTGGTAACATATTAACATCTTTTTTCAAGGCTAAACATTACCTCTCTATTTTGATTAATGCGTGATTTTGATTTCCTAACAACTTAATTATATTTCACTCCTCATATACTTTAGGATATATTTGGGAGTTGAGTTTTGATATATGTTTCTCAAAGGAATGCTTATTCCTTAATAATTTAATAAATTTAAAATAAAATTATTGATTAGCATAAAGATATAACTATGATACATTTTTTTTTATGTAAATGTTTTTATAATATTAATCATTCATAAATGAATCCAAATGTGAATTTTTAAGTAATTATCATAGAAATAAACTATTTTACTATACCTGGTAATATACAATTATATGATAATATAAAATATTTATACTGGTAGCATATTTTAATTTAATTCTTAACGTTAGTTACTTTCCATTCATTTTCCTTCAAAACCTAACTCCTCAACTTATTGTTACAATTAAGTTAATTCATTCCTTTGATTCTCTCTAAATCCATGTCTCCAAAGACAGTTGCAAAAACAAATGTCTTCTTAATGCTTAACTCTACAAAGGCAACTCTTAGAAACTCCATCAATAAATAATTTCAACCAAAGAGGAACTGTAGATAAGGTTTATCAAAACCACTGAAAAAAAAATATTGCACAGAGGAATAACATACTTTTCACAAGTCATTCATCTTTTATGATCTTTTGTACTGAGTTAGTAGAATAAAATACATTTTCCTACATTTCTTCAAGCATTTTATACACATTCTTCAAAGTTTATATACATTGTTCAATGTTTATAACATTTATTTTATCACTAATAAAAGACACTATTCATGAAAATAGAGAAAAGACTTCGTGAAATTAAAAGAGAATAAAAACAAAAACGATCCCAACTAAAAGGTGCACTACTTCTCTCTTAGGCAAACTTCTCTTACACAAACTTGTAATAACAATTATTTTTTGAGAGGAAAACTTCGTATTCTTTTTCACATGGCACCTAAATCCCAGACTTAAACACTATTCAGCCCACTCAACACTAATCGTTTCTTCAGAATCTTCTCTTAAATCATCCTGCAAAAACACATGAATTAAACATAAAACATCAAATTATTCTAAGAAGCGGTGAAATTATATATCCAAAAAGTAATAACAAGTGATGACTATTACGAAAGAGTGGCCCGATAGCGGGTGGCCCGATAGGCCCAACACAAACACTCGTTAGGATAGGCTCGAAATGGCTCTGATACCATGTTATGAAGTGGACTTTAAGCCTAACTCAACCCCATAAAACCAGCTCATAGGGTTGAGGTTTGCACCCACTTATATACAATGAAAGGCTCTAATCTCTAGTCGATGTGGGATGTCCAACACACCCCCCTCACGCACAAGTTGGCAGTCTCGGCGTGAGGGGGGTGTGTTAGAGATCCCACATCGACTAAAGATAAGGACATTTCATAATATATAAATGGGTGCAAACCTCACCCCATTGAGCTGGTTTTATGGGGTTGAGTTAGGCTTAAAGTCCACTCTTTCTCAACAATGACTTTAGAATTATATATTTTTGAAGTTAACTTCACTTTCAATATAAATATTTTTTTTGTCAACTATGTAACACATATACGGATACGGACACTGTCACGAGATACGGACACAGAGATATGTATGATTTTTAAAATGTAGGACACGAAGACACATATTTATATATATTATATAATTTTGAATTATATAAATTGAAAATAAATATTTATGTGCAAAGATTCTTTTGGGAGCATGAAGATATTTTCATGACTGGTTCAAAAGAATTTGTTCCTTATTTTCATAATCATAATAAAAATTTATACAATAAATTTGAATTTTTAGAAAATTATTGTATTTATACCTTTTAAAATTGTGTTAGAACCGTGCTAGAATTTTAAAAAATCCAACAAATATTTTTTGAATTGAACACTTCACCGATAAGTGTCCTACGAGTGTCAACACCGATACGTGTGTCCGGATACACCCATTTAAGAGAAATGTCATGTCTGAGCCTCATAACTATGAAAAAATAATCTCAAATGTAATTTGTAAAAGATTGATCATTCATATCATAAATTATTATAAACACATATTTTTTTCAGAAGAGAAAGTCCGTACAAGATGATTATTTTTAAGGAAATGAAGAATTAATTTTTTTAATTATAACTTAAAACTTAGCTTAAACGTGTTATTATTATTTTTTATTAATTTTAAAACTCTCTCCTCTAAAGTTTATACAAATAAGTTTGTATAGTGTAGTTATTCAGTTTTAGAGAAAAAAATAGTATAAAATATAAAGTTAATAAATAAATAAGAAAGAAACAATTTTTAATCAAAATGAATAATTGATAATTAATACATAAATATTTTTATTGTTAAGAGAAAGTAAGTGATAACTACTCTTACCGTGTGCAATTTTCACGCGTGAGAAAAACAGAAATAACAATAAGTAATTAAATTTACAGAACTAAATGCAATACAAAAGTTAGCACAACGAAAAGGGTGATTTACCAGAAACGACAGAGAAACGTCGTCGTATCGTGTGGTTCGGGGGCGTGTTGACGAGGCAGACAGAGTCGCCGGCTGAGAGGATTTGATAGAAAGAAAGGAAGAAAAAGGTTTCGTCTTTCACGACTCATTCTTCTTCCCTAATCGAAATCCAACAACTTCTTCACTCCAATTTTCGAATCCCTTTTCAAGTTCCTTCGCTGATCCCTCTCTCTGCTCGCGCTAACCTCGCACTCTCTCTCAGGTCATTTTTCTCTCACTTTCATCATTTTAACTCAATTTTTTCTATGCTCTATAATACCGTCAAAACTTCTTCCTTTTCACTTCCTCCGCATTGCTCTCGTTCTTCTCGACAATTTGCGTCTTCTGGGTATTCCGTAATTGTAGCGGTTTAGTTGCGATTACTACAATGTATGATAATAATGTCTTATCATTGTGTTTTTTAATTGCTTATTTATCGTAATGTTTCGCATTGTGCTTTACCTTTTTCCTTAATTCACGCGCTTTCCCATTTCCACCTATTATGTGCATTTAGAGTTAGACATAGTGTGAGATAGACCTAAATTTGAACTGGTTAGCATCGTTCTGCCACTGATTCTGATAGCGGTTATAAACGTGATTTTGTGTGATCTTCATTTTCGGTGAAGATGAGTTTGAAGTGAAGTGAGTTATGATTGCCTGATTGAATACTTTTATTTTGAAAGTAAATTTATTTTATAGTATTAAATTTTCAGCTTAGCACATAAATTGTTATGTATATTTTTTCCAGTAGTACTTAAACGAGAACAAAGTTGATTTTGAAGCATTGTAAGTGAACACGCCAATGTTTGCGAAAATCAGGTTTGTTCTGCGCAAAACCAGTGTCTGGGGAGCTGAAATGCCCCCCCATACTACAAGCAATTCCACGTGCCTACAATCACATTTGATACTTGATTGAGGCCCTGCTTCTGAGTGTCTTCTTTTTTAGCTTAACTTGCGTAATTTGATGAAGTTGGAGGTCTCGTTGGTCTGTTGGGTTGTGTCTTTCTTAGATGCAGATTGGTCCTAGTTCTAGGTATTGCTAATAAATTAATAAATCGTGTCTTGCTATCCTTAAGTAAGATGCCTTGTTATTGACATTTTAGTTTGTTTGATTGCCTGTTTGCTTATATACTATTGTCTTTGGTAATCTGGAATTTTATGGGGTTTCAGATGGCTGCGAATTCTGGGAACATCTCATTTGCATCGTCTCAATCTGGTTCACAGGTACATGGGGATACTGATTCTGTCCATGTTGCTGTGTGTTCTCTTTGTCAAAAGTCCCTATCACATGATAATGAGATGGCAAGCGATCTTGCTATCAATGGTGTGTGTGGCGATTGTAAATTCTTGTTACTTGAAGACTTTGGGAATCATACAGTTAGCCAAGGTTCACGAAGGAGGCTTAGAGGAAGATTCAGGCATAACAGTTCTGACTCCGTGGATAATTCATCACAGCAGATCCCTCATGTGGTTAGTACCGTGAGACAATATCAATCACCTGCTTCTGGGGAGGATGATCAACTTGTAGATGGCGACACCCCTGCTTGGTCAATGCAATATGCTAGTACACACACTACCCCGAGTGGGTCTAGAAGGTGGAGGCACGTTCTCTCTGACACTGACAGTGATGGTTTTGATAATTGGAATTCTTTTTATGGTGAAAATGAATCAAGTGTGAGTTTTAGACGATACAGGGTTCCCCATGGTGAGACTGATTCTTTGTCTCACAGTGCTTATGGAGGAGACTCAGATATTTCTATGGATACTCATAGTTTTGTAGGCACTGGAGTCTTTAATTTACCAGATGAGAGAGATGAGTTCGATAGTGACACCGACATTGATCCAATGCACGCTGGCCATGGCCAGTGGTTTTCAGATGAAGATGATGAAGAAGAGGATGAAGATGGGGAGGAGGAGGAGGAGGAGGAAGAAGAAGAAGAAGAAGATGATGATGATGAAGAGGAGGTGGAGGTGGATAGGGAATGGGAATTAGCTGAGGCTGAGGAAGCTGAAGCCACAGCCCGTCTTCAAATTTTTTTCACCTCAAGTCCAAGTGAGAGCAGGGATCACAATAATTGGGAACAGAGGTTTAATTCTACTGAATCTGAGGGAATGTTTAGCCAGATAATCAGGGATACTTGGCAAGCTTTAGAGGATGCTGATTTACCTCATGGAGCAAACTTTGGGGATTATCTTGATGCTAGACGTTTTGAAGATCTGCTTGAGCATCTTGCTGAGAATGACAGCTCAAGACGAGGAGCACCTCCTGCTGCTGTGTCTTTCATGAAAAATCTGCCACGTATAGTCATTGGCAAGGAACATGAGAAGCATGGTGAACTAGTTTGTGCCATTTGCAAGGATGTCTTGGCACCTGGCACTGAAGTAAATCAACTTCCCTGCTCTCACCTCTATCACATTGATTGCATTTTGCCATGGTTGAGTGCACGAAATTCGTGCCCTCTTTGTCGTTATGAGCTTCCAACTGATGATAAGGATTATGAAGAGGGAAAGCAGAACATTGATGGTAGAAATGTGATCCATGAGAGGCAGCAAATAGATGTTATAGATGATAGTTCCTCTGATGTTTCTGATGGAGATGAGGTGAATGAAGAGAATGGTAATAGTCAAGATGAAATACAGCAGAGGGATGTAAGCACAGGTTCTACCGCAATTTCTTCTACAACAAGTGGTAGAGGAAGATGGTTTTTTCTTGCTGCAGCTCCAATTGTTAGTTTAGTGGGCATTGTTCTTGTATTGTGGTTAGGCAATAACTCTGAAATTGAGGGAAACAGACATCTGGGCAGTCATTACTTATCCGGGCAAAATCAACATGCCGTCCATGCTTATTCTGCTCCAAACCAGAGGGAGAGTAGAAGCAGAAGATGGTGGTGCCCATTTTAAGTGCTTCTTGAATTCTTTTTCAATAATGCCTCATGATGGCCACTTGGGATGAAATTTTTAACTGACTCATGGCGTGCCTTGTGTCCTCACTAATTCAAGAAGACGTGTACAGATTTTAGTTTGTAATACCTTATCTGTTTTCTGACTCTTGTTTCCTTTCTTTCCTTGTTTGTGCTTCAAGGACCCAATGTCTGAATATTTGGTGATCTTTCGTTGATGTTTTAGTGTGTTGGACCTATATCAGTCATTCAATTGACTGAAATTTCTTAGTTTGGAAAGCACCATTATCACTACTATTGTTGTAAGCTTCTTGATTGCAAATTTTCCCAACTATTGAGTCCACATTTCCATAATTAATACACACAACTCCCTGTAAATTGAATTTTGCATGGGGCGTTTGGATTACAATACTGCGTCTCTTTGCATTTGTTGCTGTCGGTTTACACATTTGATATTGCCACGGCTCAGGCTAACACCCTCTTTATTAAGGATTTCTTCCATTGCACACCAGATTGAACTTTCTTTTAGATTTGCAGTAACAAATACATAATCAACTTTCTTTGGAAAACGTTTCAAACTGCATGGAACGCCGAGATGTAGCAACATGATCAAGAAATGATGTTTCCAGGTGTACACAAATTAAGTCCACTTATTGAACCCTTATCCTCGAGTTTTAAACTTTTTGGTCTGATCATTTAAAAATCAAGTTTAATTTCAAGTTTGAATTTATTTATTAAATTAAACAAATGACTTCAAATGAGTAATTAACCAATCAACTTATAATAGTTTATGGATAACTTGATTTATCTATACATCTATTTTCTGATATCTATAACCATGTATAATAGGAATTGTCATTCTACACTTTTTTTTTTTCAAAATTAATCCTTAGCATAACATTTCCTCCACATTTCATATATCTAACAAATAGAGAAAATAAATTAAAATATATTTTAAAAAAAATTATTTATTTTTTAATTTTAATATTTAATAATAATTCAAATTATTTCTTCAAATTTTTTTAAAAAATCGATGCAAATTGTTATAAACTCAATATATTTTAGATGTGTTTTACCATTTAAGGTGAAGTGAAATAACATACATTTACATTTTTCTACACATTAAAAGTAGAAGGATTTTTTTTTGTCGAATTGAGTAAAGTCATAAGTTTGGAAAAGCTTTTTCACAAGCATTTTCAGGAAAGAAAAAAAAAACAGTTTTTCGATAAACTAAAACTAGTATGTATAAGTCGATTTATAAAAGCTATTTCGTTTTAGTTTGTGCAACTATACATAAGCTAATTTTATTTTTTAAAAATGTTTTGATTTTTTTCTATTACTTTTCTCTTAAAAATTATATAGAAAAATTTCTTCTGTTCAAGCTCATGGGTTACTCTTCCTGCACCTCCATACCTTCTTGTGCCACCCCCATAAGTTTTTTGTATTCCGAAAATACCCTTTTTTAATATTCCGGATTACATAATCCGAAAGTCTTCTTTTAGATTCAGAATTAACTTCCGGATTATGTAATCCAGAAACTTTTTGCGAATAGCTTCTGGATTACACAATTCGAAAGTCTTTTCTATACATAAGATTAACTTTCAGATTATGTAATTCAGAAATTTTTTTTATGTGTGATTAACTTTCATATTACATAATCTATAAGTCTTTTCTAAATATGAGATTGACTTTCGAATTATGTAATCCGAAATATATTCGAATTAAGTAATCCGGAATATATCTGAATTACATACTTATGAGAATGACACAAAAAAGGATAAAATGATATTTTTACATTTAGTATTTAGTATGGGAACGGTGCAAGAAGGTATGGAGGTGTAGGAAGAAAGAGTCAGCTCATGAAGTCATGCTCACGAACAATATGACATGCATAAGTATTATTCAATGGTGGACCATCATTAGTGGTATGTGAACAAGCACACCTACCAGTTATGAGAGGTAAATACGGCACAGTGGCTGTCTGCTACAGTATCAGAATAGTTTCTGAAATTGAAAAATAATTGCATAATAGTTCTGCATCAAAGACTGATACCCATGTGACTAATATCTGCTAAAGCTCCCACATGTTTTCAAATAAAACAGTGAAAAAAGTATCATCATAACTCTTCTAATCTAGATACTGGTTTATATGTAAAAGTTATCCATGTACAAATGGAAAGAGTGTATTAATTATTCTTAAACTCAAGTAACGCCAGCGGAAAAAATAAACACCCAAACAATTTTTTCTGGCGACCAGTTATGACAAAAAACTATTTTCTTTTTCTGCAACGACAATTTTTGTCCTTTCTGTGCTTTTAATAACTGGAAAACAAATTGGGTGACAACGGTGTGTCCGGTGTGCCCTCTGTTCAGACATGTGGCATGTGAAGATTATTGGTGATTCGTCTCGTCTCGATCATTCTAATAATTCATTAAAAAAAAACATTCCTGGGTATTGCTGCATAATTGCTGCATAATGGGTTCTCCAAATCATTTTGGAATAGCTAATAGACCAATGATCTAAAATAAATGATCAAACTTTGAAGTGTTGTCCAGTTTTAACAATAATCAGTAAACGTGAGGCATGCTCATCTTGATCATTATATATAAATGTTGATGTTTCTCCACTAATATAAACATCAAATACACTAAATGAATAGGACTAAAATACAAAATCATGTAAAACTATGAAGGCTCTCTACATTCTCAGAAAAGTATATAAAGAAATAGAATAATCCATATTGCCATAGAGAATATAGCAAAGATATGAACCCAAAACAGTACAGCTGCTGCATCCCTTCCACATCCTCTTAAACTAGCAACAGCTCCTGTGAGGAAGTAAAATATTGGTGTAAAAATCAACAGAAAAAATACTTAAAAGTACAACTTAACATTTTTTTTATTTGTTAAACTAGTATATATAAAAAATCTTGTTTACAAAGGACAAAAATCCTTGAAACAGCTAAAAAGCCAAAAGCAGTAACTACTTCTGACCTTTCCTAGCCACTCTGCCAACCCAAGAAGAACCTGTGTTGTGCTAGTTATGTACGTGCTAACTATCAAACGTGTATAATAAATAGTTTGTACTTCTAACTCCTAGAAAATTTTAGATAAGTCTCTACCAGAAAGGATTAGGGTAGATTTGTGTGCTATACCTGCAAGTACAGAGGTTGGCATTGAATGCTGAAGGAGCAGGACAAACCGAAACATCTTATCGTCAGGGGGAAGAAAACCAAACTTGTCAGCCAACATGACAATCCCAAGTCCAACAGGAGGCACTAAAACTAGCCGGGCAAAAACAATAGCAGCAGTTGTACGAAAACCAAGTTTTGAACTTCCAGGTCCTGCAGCCAAGACATTTAGATGCTTCAGTCAAAAGGTCACTTGAGTCTTATAAACATGTCAAGAGACAGTTATCAATATAATGAAAACATCATGACATAAATTTACCATCAATAAGGTTGCCTCCCAGAGCCAACAGAATGCAAGGAATCATGGCCTCCCTGATCACCAAAGGAACTATTAGAATGTGTCCACTATAATAGCATCATAAGGACTCCTAAATGACTTCTGTCTCGAAAAATAATAAGATGGACTTAGTCCCATAACACAATTTTGAAGTTTATTGGATTTGACTTGTAACTAAGGTTGCAATGTTTATAATATTTTGTTGAGAGAAAAAGGAGGAAGACAGGATGTCCTCTTCTATAACAATAGATGAGCAGAAATAAATATTGACTTGAAATACTTGGGTGAAAATAAGAGTTACTACAGACAGGACTGCTCTTCCTTATTTCTGATAGTAAATGTTTTACTATGTTGTTGCTCTGTTTTCTCAAAGAAAATGACTCAGCTGCCAATCACATCAAAACTTTTAACCAAGGACTTGAACCGTCTATGTTGACAGAAAATGCAGACAGTGATTAACTATCCTTTAAAAATATTATCCACGGCCAAAAACAAAATCAAGATGATTATAGGTAAAAAATGGCACGGTGTTCAATAATAATGTGGATACTTGTATTAAAAGTAAATAAACTAAATTTCACAGCACACTCTACATGAACATAAAAATCCATTTTATTAATTAAATGGGCATACCCAAGAATCATGCAGCTGTCTGTGAAGAAGAACAGTGGAGCATCAGGTGTAAAGATTAGTTGCTTGAAAAATGGGACTGCCCCTAGTGTCATGGCAAGGATCTGCAAAACATAAGCAAAACTTCAATCAAAATCAATTCCATTAGTATGCCAACATGATACTGGCCTATTTACCAGAATACCAGTAAACTAGTTCACAAGCATCTACTTTAACAAGTGACTTGTGAAGTATTTACTCTGCAAATTTGATTATTACGAAAGTAGGCAAAAAACCTTCAGGAAATCAAGATTTTTAGTGTATAGATGTGTTTCTGTAATTAATGTACCAGATTTTGCAGAAAACACATCATACATAAATTACATAATCCTATCACGACAAATAAGTCAGCTACAACCTCCATACACATGTTGACTCAAAATGAAGAGGGGTTGAGGAGTGTCAGATTTCAACTCAAAACCAATTAATTGACATTATGCAAAGTGGCCCAACCAATATATAAGTCACACACAAAGATTTGAGGGAGGCGATATGGGACTTTCTAACAAGGAGAACCCAGAATACAAAGTGAAAAAAGATAAACCAAATATGATAAGGTCAATAAAGAAAAACTTACTGAAGCAATGATAGGGGGTTGAAGAACTTGCTTAAGCTTCAACTTCTCATATACGAATGCCAATAGGCCTTTAATCTGCACCAACAAGCATATGTTAACCTCATATCAAGGTAAGGATAAGATATAGAGTAAAACAGGCACCCAATAGGAATTTGAGTGCATAAATATATAAATTAAACCATCACAACACAATAATTCAGAGGCCAAATAGTGAAATTTTAGAAGTCGAACCTGAAAGGATATAAGAAAATTTCAAATCAAAATGCATGTCCAGACAAATTATTAAGCAAATACCATAGAACAATATAAAAACACTAATTTTTACACAAAATAGTCACGATGTACTACTGTACAGAATGGTACAAATGTCATCATTGCATGACACAATAGTCAAGTGTCATCAACAAAAATGTGAAAAGAAGGGGTAAGTGCTGACTTAGATCATAGGTAAAATATACTTGAGAAAATCATATCATCAGTTGTGACCTTCAAACCCAGAAACTACCTTCCTCTCAGAAAAAAAATAATTCAATCTCACCTCCCACTTCTTTGATGTATTTTGAGATGTTGAACTGACCCCGTCCTCCCTAACAAGCAACGGAATCTGTTCAGGTGTAGCATCGCCCATTGGAGTGCTCTTTAAGGGAACACTTTCATTATCAATATCAAATGTGCCTTCTGGAGGAGGAGCTAACATATTAAACACATATGTATATAGGATGATAGCACCGACCTAGGACAAATGAGAATAATACCTCCCTGTTAGTACTAGGTTTATATCAACATTATTAAACATAATGAAAATTGATTAAAAAGTAAATCAATTACAAGTGAATGAACAAGACATCAAGAACCAGGACAAGTTGCAGTAGTCAGCAAGACATCGATAACCTACCCACTGGCCAAATGATATATAGGCAGTTCCATCTTTGCTACATTGTTCTGAGTCACCAAAGGGATTGGATTGGTCTCGACATAAAGCAGAAATCAGGACAAGTGGAACATTTCCAATATTCCCTGTGAAATAATATGCAATGTCAGGACTTCGAGAAAAAGCAAAACCAGCACATGGATTCAAACAACTCCTTCACTAAAGATGAAGGTGTCCATGACCAAGTCCAAGACTCAAACAAGATTCCAAACAGGGTCCGACTCATAATTGACTTACCAATTCCAATTTGTATAATTGTAAACTTGAAGTAAGGGTACGGAGGACGGATTATGGTAGCAACAACAAAACCAATAATTGAGCCTGCTACAGAACCCAGAACAACATTCACAGGAATAAACCACCTGCATATAATTAAGATTAATAATTTGGTGTGGGTGTGTAAAAATAATAGAAAAGGAAAAATAAAAATGAAGGGATTTGGGTACTATTTACCACAGCTTACCAATCAAGCATCTTCTGCAAGGTCACAGCTTGTCCCAATTGGGAGAATATCAAGCAAGGTAGCAATAGTGTAAACACCAGCTGCAAGAACCAAAAAGAGGGTGTGTGAGAATTTGAGGTGGCATCACATGGTACATGCATCACACATACATACCCCATTCAAAAGCTTTCTTCCAGAAGCATGCAAAATGTCAACATACTTGGAAGCCATAAGGAGTCCCAAGGCACACATGGTGAACACTTTAACTATGGGCATCACAGCAATTTCTATTGACCCCAACACAGATTCTCCTCCAGCAGCCGTATTCTGCTGGGCCAACAAAAGCCTCTCCACCGCTGCCATAGCTACTTTTGGCCAGCAATTTCAATCTGAAACTGTTCTGAAAAAACAAGAACAGAGCCCTGGATTGAATAAACGTAACATTTAAAAATGCAATAAAAACGAAATTCATTGACAAAAAAACATAAAAAAAAAAACTTTCAAATCTATAAGTTTACCACATGCAATTGGCAAAGAAATATAGAAGATCTTGATCATGGGCTGTTTAAAGAAATAGGTAGACGATATGGGTCAGTGGTGTATGTGTCCAGCTACAGCACGTGAATATGAATATGAATATGAATATGATTCTGTTCACTTTTAATTTTGGGTTTTTCTCTCTCTCTCTCTGTCTCTCTCTCACACCCAGACATAAACAAACAACACACTCTAAATCAAATTTCAAGTGAAAAATATATATCTTTAAGGAACAAACCACAATAAATAAAATAAAATAATAAATACTGTTGGTTGTCTCAGATTATTTTTGAAATATTGTTTCATCCTATTATTTTTTTAAATAGTGAAACAAATTTTCTTTTATTAAGATTGAAAAATAAATTAATTTTGAAAAAAAAAAATTCACCATATGTGTTCGCCGACTTTATTCAACTATAGGTAATAATCAAAATGTTTTTTAAATAAATAAAAAATAATAAATGAAAATAAATTATAATTTTGAGTAAAAAAATTTACAAAAAATTAAACCAAAGAAAACATTTTACTCTTTTTATTTTGTGAGAATGCTTTTTTACATTTTGTTGTAAATATAACATTTTTTTTATATTCCTATCATCATTATGGTCCAAGAAAGAGGAATAAATATAAAGAGTGAGTGGTTTAACTGTGGTTCTTCACGCAATTTGGTTGAGTTTTGATGAGATTGATTTGCAGTTAAGTAGGAAAAAGAGAGGTCACATGTTCACCTACTTTAAGTCAATTTCACAACCAAAATTCAAAACATATATAATTTTACATTATTGGAAACAATAATTTATATAAGTGTATTATTTACCATAAACATTATAAAGAATTATGTCAAGATAACAAAAGATAAAAATTATAAAGTGTCAAGAAGTTCTAGATTCCTTTTTGAATATGATATGATGTTGATATGGTTTATTTATTATTAAAATTAATTACTTAGATGAGATTAATAGAAAACTTATGCTCATAAGTACTCTTTAACTTATATAACTAAACTGTTTTTTTTTTTCCTAATAGATTTGGATAAGAAGTTTATGGATGATAATTTATGTTTTTGAAAATTTAAATTTTTGTTGTGATATACTATTATGTTTATGTAAGAAATTTTAAAATAAATTGAAATTCTCTAAATTTTATAATAATAATTTTATTATTTAAAAATAAAAATTATCAATTTATAGAAAAAAATTATGAATTTGATAATTTTTATAGTTTTTTTAGATGAAAATACTAAAACATTATCCACTAAATAGAGATTGAACATAGTTGAACATAATTGACTCCATATTGTTTCTTTTATTTATTTTTTTCACCTGATTTTGTAAACATTTCTTTTATACTTAGTTAATTTTGATTATTTTTTAATCAATGTTCATAAACTAGTGTTATTTTTCAATTAATTTAGTCTAGGATTTCATTGTCTTAAAAAAAAAAATCAGCTCACAAATTTTTTTATTAACATCAACAACAACAGTTATTATTAACATTGACCAAAGTTTTTTTTTTGTCCATATTAGTCTAAGTTATTTTTTAAAGTCTTATCCAGAATTGACATAACTTTAATAATATTAAAAAAAATTTAAGAAGTGTAAGTTAGTTCACAGTTAACATTAAGAGAAGTTGATTTGATTGACATTATTGATTAATATTAATAAAGTTTCCTTAGTCAATGTGGTTAAATACTACTTTATTATAATTTAGTTTAACATATGTCGACAAGTTTTTTTTTTATATTTTTTAATTATTTTTGGATTAATATCTGCATCAATTGCTCTTTGACCAGTTTTAATAGTCCAAAGTTGTTAAAAAAAATCTCATGTTAAATGAGAAAACTTTTACTGTACCCCAAATGAGATTGTTTTGATCAATGTCAATTGGGAAGATTTTTTCTTAGTTGAGATTAATTGAAAAATCAATTGAAAAAATCCTAATGACATAAACAAATTATTTTTTATCCATATTAGTTGAAATAATTAGGATGAATATTGGTTAAAAATAACTTCGATAAATATCAATTGAAAACAAATCCAAGGTAGAAATTTGTTGCTGAACATGAACTAAATAACATTACTAAGTAGTATATTTTAATACTTAAATATGTTTAATGTTACAATAAATTTTGTATTAGGTGATAATATAGAAATACTTTATGAATATGGAAAAAAATCTATTTAATGAATTTAAAATTTTTAAATTCATATAAAAGATTTTTAAAAAAAATATAAAATAAAAACAGTAAAAATTTTGTAACTTTAAATATTATAAAATTTTCTATTCAGATACGTATTCAATTTCTCTACATCTTGCCGATAAAAAACAAACAAAAAAATAGTTCTGTAAATCTTAAAAAGAAACAACTCATAATCTTTTTAACTTACTGCTTAAGTTTTCTATATCAGTAAAAAAACTACTCATAATTTTTTTAACTCACTTTTAACTGATCTTATATTATCATATTAGAAAAGAGAACTAATATTAGTGTGTTAGTATATGTTAAATATATAATATAAATATTTATTTCATATAATTAAAATTTATAATAAATAAGTACTTTTTATTCTATAAAAAAATAATATAATGTTTTTAAATTTAGCTCTTTAATAAGGTGTGACTCATCATCGTGATGTATAAATATAAAAAATATATATATATATATATATAAAGTTTTCTTCTCACAGATATATTAGACTGTTGTAACTAAATAATGTCTTAAATATAATATTAAAAAAAACTCAGTTGAAGATCCTTATTTTTATTTATCAAATTATATTATATCATATACAATAATATATTAGAATAATATTACAGATAATAAAATTATATCATATCATTATAATCTAATGATATTAAAAATAACTGAGTTGTTGAATCTTATTTTATTATTATTATTATGATTTATTTGATTTGGTTAATAATAACTTATCCAAGTTACAAATTTAATCTGAATATATTAAATGTGGATATGGATAACTTTAAATATTAAATCATATTATAACTAAATTTTGTAATAAATATTTTTTTAAGATTATGTTTTGGATTAATAAATTATTTATATTATTACACAAAAAAGTTAGTTTTGACTGTTTGGTATTTTATTTTTAAAATGTTAAATTTGGATTAAGAAGTAAAGGTGAAAAGATTGATAGAAAGAGATAGATGTTTAAAAAAATTGTGTAACTTTTAAAATAGCTTTGGTAGAAAAAAATCTCTTAGAACCTTATCATTCAAGATAGTTATTCTAACAAATATACAAAAGATAATAATTTTGTGGAAAAAAAATTAAATATAATTTAGAAATAAAGATGAAAAATGATATATTAGAAAAATAAAGACTTGAAAAAAAATCTTGAAAACAGTTTAATGAAAAAAACAATTTTAGGGTTCACATTCTATTAACTATATAACAATTTGATCACAATCTTTTGCTTCTTTAGAGGGTTAGCATACCCTTTCGGAAAAGGAAAAAAATAAGCATTTACTTTATGTTGACCTGAAAAAAGAAAAAAGAAAATGAAAGAAAACTTAAAAGAGAAAGAAAAAGAGATAAATAAAATGAAAAATATTATTGAAAGAGAAAGGGTCATATAAAAGTTATAAAAAGTTATTATTTCAAAAATTAATAAATAAAATAAAATAATTATATAATTAAAAAAATATTTTTATATTTATAATTATTAATAAAGAAAATATTTTTTAGAACCTAACAGTTTTCAGTATAAATAATTTTGTTATCAATTTTGTTTTTATCAATATAATATATTTAATTATTTTGTTTTTTATATTTTATAAATATTTTTTAAAATTTGATCAATTATTTATAAAAAAATTATTTATTATTAAAAGAAAAAAAGTAAGAAAATATGTTTTCATTAGTTTATTATGAAAGAAAGTTGAGTTAAGTAATTTTAAAAAATATTAATTTTCTTTTCACACTTCATTGGAAAGCAAAACATGTAAAATCTAATTAAAGATTGATATATTTTTGTTGTCATTTTACTAAGGAAAAAATATGTTTTCTTTGTGTTTATTTTCCTGCTAATTTTTTCTTTTAACAACCTATATGAATATTAACTTATTATGTAACCAAAGAAAAAGTGACAGCAACACAAACAAAATGAGAAATGCCTGAACAAGTACGACAAGGAAAGTGACAAATCAAACAATGCATAAGAAAGAGAAGAAGAGAAACTACTGTTAAAATACCAAATTAGGTCAATTAAATAACATATGATGACATGAATTAAAATATTTACTGTTAAAAATGGCTAAAATTTTATTTAAACAATTAAAATATAAAACTTCACAGTCTTAAGAAATTTAGTTAACACCACAAGTTTTGGATAAGAAGATTCCTGTAAAAATGAAGTGAAGACAAAGTTTTGTTTAATAATAATAAAAAACAAAAAATGTGATGGACGTATCTATATAAATGCAGATGAAGAAAAATATATAAAACATTTAAATATATAGTGTATGTGCACATAAACTTATTAAAAATGAACTATATTTTAATTTTTTATGATACTTTTAATACTAAATAAATTTTAAAATTATGAAATTAAAATAAATAAACAAATTATTTAAATACGAATGTTGTTGATTATACTTAAAGTAATTATTTTGAGTAAGATAGAAACTTCTAGTTGATGCAAATAAATAAATGAATCTTTTAACATAAATAAGGTTGTGCTATAGCAAATAAATAATTACCCATGTTGTTAAAATGAATTATAAAGTGTATTAATATTTATAGTTGGTGATTTAAAAAATATTAAAGTCTCATTTGTCACAAGACAAATGAAATTGAAGTCAACTAGTATATTACATCATCTGATTGTATAACTGAAACACATACATTTTAATAATCCTAGAGATCTTGTTTTCACCTGTTCTTTAATTAAAAACACTATATGACGTATATAACTAGAGAATAAAGTTTAAAATTGATGACGAATAGACATTTTATTTAATTAAGTTGTAATAGTACAAATAGAAAAATAAAATAATTTATTTTTCATTTATTATAAACTTTTGTTTTTATAGATAATAGTTTTCTCATACATATTTATTAATTTATTAGATGGTCATCCATTGTTTTCACTTTCAGAAATTAACATACAACAAGAGAAAATATATTAAATCTACTCATTTATAATATTGATTTAAGTAAGTTTTATGATTCCTCTTAAGTTTTAAGTTTCTTGATTTTTGTTTTTTTACATGCCAAGATTTTGCTATTGCATGTGAGATTTAATAGAAAAATATGAATCTCTTACTAATTTAAGATTATAATTATATATATAGTTGGTTTCTAAATGCTCTGAGAGAAAAAATCTACAAAAAGGTATGCAATATTTCTCTCAATATTTTCTTAAAGTATATATAAATATGAATTATGAAATTAATTAAATGTAAAAAAAATCTACAAAAAGGTTTGCAATATTTTTCTCAATATTTTCTTAAAGTATATATAAATTAAATATGAATTATGAAATTAATTAAATGTAAAGTATATTATTATTATTGTATTTGATATACATAATAATGATCACACAATATTATTAGATTTTATGAAGTGTTTGAATTAATTGGTTTTGAAGTACACGACAAAAGATCATTAAACATAAATATAATTTTAGAGATAAAAATTATAATTATTAAATTAACTAGATTGAATATTATTTAAAAAATAATAATAATAAGTAATTTTTAAATTAATATAGAATTAATAATTAAAATTTTAATTATAAACTAATTATATAAAACTGGTATCTAAAGTTTGTAAATAAACTATTCACTAACTAATTAAATATAATTTTAAAATTATTTATTATTAATAAATAAAAATATTATAAATATTAATAATTTGTTTAGTTTATAAAATAATATTTAAAATATAAAAATTAATTATTTTTTATTTCTAAAATTAATTTTTATTTAATAATTTTTTTATACTAAAAATGTTTTTTTTACAAAAAATTGAAAGAAAAAAAAATTGAAGGTTTGTTGCAGCAGCTGTTATGTCTTCATTCTTCAATGCATCTTTATGAACCAAGAAACTAAAACTGTGCTCTAATCTCGTTTTCATAGATGCCTCAGAAGGTTATTACGAAGAAACTTTGTTTAACTTCTTAATGGTTTTGAGTTTATGGTTAAATAGAGAGAAGAAATAAATAAAAAGATTCATAAACTTACTCTCTTAAAGATTTTTAGTTACAGTTTTAAAATTTTAGATTGAAGGTTATAAGATAATGATACATAAGTTTTTCTTTTCACAATCAAGTTAATGTTTGTAGAAATGAATGATTGAGTGAGTGAATTAAAGATCCTACTTAGACATAGTTTAGAACATGATTGATTTACCCATGTTTCAGGATAAAGAGACTAAATAAATAAAATTATATATTATATAATTCAATAGTATGTGTTATGTTGTATTTATAAGTTAATAAAAAATTGTCTCGTTTTATATTTTTATTCAAAATAAAATATGACAAGGGAATTAGATTAAATGAAGAGTTGTAAAGAGAAAAATATGAAAAAAAATGTTATGTTAATATAGTATGGGTAAAGTAAAAGTTGGTTTGGTTTATATTATATATTATAAATTGACTATGTATTCAATATGGTTTACATGAGTTTTATAAAAAAATTGAAAGAGAAAGTATGAAAAAAGTAAATTTACTTTTTTTATAAATTAAATTAATTTATGTATAAGTTAATTTATAAATAGAGATTAAAACTTAAAATTAGATGGTAGCCATGCTTTTAAAGAGTTTGAGATCAAGTATTGATCTTATTTATACAGAGAAAAAAAAAGTGAATACTAAACAAAAATTTAAAAAACAAACATTATTATTATCCCTTTAACTCTTAAGTGAAGGTTTATTTTAATAATTTAAAAGTTCTGCTTAAGAATTCAGATTTAAGATAATTAACATACATTTTTTTCTTAGTTGATAATTAGTATTTTAAAAACAAAATACTTGTTGCTGAAAGACTCGAATATAAAATCATATTTTTAACACAGTTTTTCATGTAATTACTAACGCTCAAATATTTTACATTTACAATAGTTATAAAATCGTATTTGATCCACACACATTCTTAAATTAAAGAGATACAAATACGACTATATAGTCACATTTGTAAATATTATTTATAAGATCAACCATTTCTCGTAATCGTATTTATATATATTTTTGAATCAGGTAACTGATTTAAAGTATAACAAATGCGACTTCGTAAATGTGATTAAGAAATATGGCTATTAGTAACATTAAATGACTTCGTAAATTTTAAATAACTAAAATTTATTGAAAATCACAAATATTGTTAAGCCTTTCTATCAATTGAAAGTAACAATATGACTAACTTGTTTCTATTTCACAGTCTCAACTATCGATGGACATTTATTGAAAATTGCAAAAAATGTTAAATCTCAAAAATTGTTAAATGATTGTTTTTATTTTATAATTTTCAATAGATTTTTATTAATAATTTAAAATATATATATATATATATTCAAAATATCTTTCTACTATTCTTATATTAGAAATTAAAATTGGGCTTCTTGAGTGCAAAAACATTTCTTAGACATTTATAGAAATCCTTTATCATTAATTATAATTATAATGTGTATTTAGTCTCTGTCATCCCTTCACCTTCCCTTAATTATTATATTTTTGACAAATTTGTAGTTAGGATTGTGTTGTCATGAGAGGTTTTTCAACTCAATCATATCATTTCTGACCAAAAACAATTGATAGTAAGTTTTCATCGTTTCCTATATATAATAATCTCACAGGATTGAAACAATAATGCAAAAATAATTTTCTTATAATAGAAATGCTAAACATTTTTTCTTATAATCATTCTTTTGGTACATCATATACAAATTTTCCATTTCTATGATTTTTATCTCCAATTCTTGATATGTAAAGTCTTGCTGTTATGCATAATGCGTTTCCCTTTCATAATGCATAATGGGTTTAGAAATAATTTTGGGTGGAGTTAATTTTAGTATAGTAATTTTGAGTTGAATAAAAAATTATATTTAATTTTACGACTAGCTTGTGCTTTGCAATAAAAATATTTAAACATAAATCATGTTACTTTAAAATCAATTTATAAAAATAATTTATTTAAAACTAATTTTATTATCACTCATTCGAATAAATACTTATTCCATAGAATAATACAAAAATGTCATGAGTCATAGAGTCGTGTGGAGTGAAACTTTGAAAAAAGATCCGAATCTTCGAAAGAAACTTATACCTTCCAACCTAATTTTCATAATTAACGTTACTGTTAGAATAATTTAATTTCTAGCTGTAGGTAACATTTTTTAAAGAAAAAATAACTTAGGACTAATAAGGACCCTAAAAAATCACCCAAAGAAAAAAAATAATAGAGCATTCAAGAAAGAAAATGAAGACTTAAAATGTTTTTCCTATAATTCAAAATTTAAATCTTCAACAATTTAGATAATTTTAATTTTTCTTACAAAAATTTTCCTGTTCATTTTTTTCATTCTCATAATGCATAAAATAGAACGGGATAATGTATTTGGAGAAAAATGTTAAAAATATAAAAGTTTACTTTCACACATTAACATGTATAAAAATATATTTTATTTAAGAGGTTTACTAACCATATTAATAGGCCCATTAATATTTATAGTTTTTCTTACATTATTATTTTAGCAAATTCTCCTGCACTTCCATATTTGTTCTATATTTCCATATTTTTTTAATTCTAATAATATTCTTTTGAGTATGGTAAAAATTATAATATTTTTTTTCTTATTTTTAAGTGGTGATGGTTGATGGTGGTTGGTAGTTAACGTTGGTGGTTGAGATAAGTTTTGAGATATTTTGACGGATAGTGATTGTGTTTTCATTCATTTATTTTTTTCATTTGTCTGGAAGCCACAAAACCTAGAAAAAAAAAACAAAGTACAAAAATTAAGTACAAAATTCAACACAAATTATCTTTGTGGGAACATCAAATACAACGAATCATTCTTTCAACCCTCATACATGCTCAATGTTGCGACTGGAGAAAAAATGGAAGTGTTGCGGCCAAAAGAAAAGTATGGAATGTGGGAGTGTTGAGGTTACTTTAAAATGTGAGATTATGTTTCATTTAGAATTATTTTAAAAAGTTAAAAAGGTTAAAACTAATTTTTCACAATTAATATGGAGATGCATGAGAAAGTTGTGGAGGTGGAGGGAGAATTTACCATTATTTAAGTATGGTTAAATTTATCGTAAATAATTATGATAATAAGTAATTTATTTAAAAAATATTTTTTTAATAAGATTCTTAAAAGATATAAATTTATCTCAACCAACAACAAGAAAAACAAGGGTAAGCTAATGAAAAGAAATTTCATAACATATTTAATTCATGTAAAAAGAACCAATCAAACTAATCATTTATAAACATTTCTTGAAATGTTGTCATATAAAATTTCAATATCAATTTCATCATTCATATAGACCACACATTGATCTATTTTCAATCACAATCATTGAATTTCATTTCAATCCCACGGACTACACATGAATCCATCGTTTTCCGAAAGACCCGTATTAAGTAAGTCCTACCAGAGACTAACACCTGATCCAAAGATTATTAGTGAATCCAACATAAAGGATTAGGGTAAGTTCAATACAACCCAAGTCGTGCATCCCATATGTCACAGTGTGCATGAATTGTCCCATCAGCTTCTCACCACCTGATATCTTAGTCTATGTGACTTAGATCATCAGTGAAGCTCGAACATCTCTGTTACCACATAGGCATCAATACTTAATACACAAACAAACATCAGTCCATACATTATCCCAAATGTATGAATTCAATTCAAAATGCAATCCACGATATTTAAAATCTTATTTAACATAAAAAAGAGTACTTAAATATTAAATCATCAAAATCTAATATTTTTACAAGTTTAAACAACATATAAACAAACAATACAATATATAAACAAACAACATCCCTACAAGATAAATTGAATATTGGGACTACGTTCTCTCCATATCCAGATCTTCTAGCCTAGGGTACTATTAAAAATTAAAGTTAGTTTCCCTTACTTGAAATTCCATTGATGGAAATTCTACCTCAAACAGGGGAATCACTCCAAAATCAAGGAATCTAAAACGAGTTATCCAAACATTACAAAATTTTAGTATGAGTTTGATCAAGTTGAGAGAAACACTTTTCTCAACTGGTCTCACTAAGATTGATGACTAACTAATAGAAAAAAATAGAGAATAAGGGGACTTTAGAGTAAAAATGAATTTACTCTATTTGAAAATATGATCGGGTAAAAATGTAGTCTGACTCCTCAGCTACTGTAGGGTGTGATCAGATTTTGAAATGGATGAATTATGGAGAGAAATGAAGAGAGAGAAAGCATAAAAAAGGAAGTAAAAAAACATGTGGGAGTAGGGTGGGGGGAGGGGTCTCGGGTCTTACATGATGCATGTGGATGGATGGTTTTATGTCGCTGCATTATCTGATTAAAAAAATATATAAATTTCTACTACATACAATTTACACTTATGTCTTGATTTCTATATGTATTCTCAAATAAAAAAAGGTAGAGAATCTTTAAAACACTCATTCTCTCTTCTTCAAATTTTTTTATAAAAAACTTTCATGTTAGACATCTCTCTTCTTCAATTTGCTTTAAAGAAAGTTATTCTAAATGATGGAATTTATCTTTAACTATTTAACTAATAACTTGAGTTTTAAAGATGAATTGTGTTGATTTATGCATTGAACCCTAAGTCACACATATGCGAGGATTTTTTTTATCAGTAAAAAAAATTAAATAAATAGAGTACTACTTTTTTATAAAAAAGTTCAAAAAATTCTAGCAACTAATTAAAATGTGAACGTATAAATTTAAGAACCTAAACATTGACATAATGACATAATGTGAGTATAAAAAATAATTGGATTAAATATTGAGAAATAGTGTTGAACTAAATATTTTGAATGTTAATATAAATTATTGACATATATTTTCTTGAATTAGTTTAAATCATCATGACTTAGAAAATATTGAATGTTATAGTTAACTATATTATTTAGTATTATTTGATGATTGTTGACGGTTGGTTGTTTTTATGAAATATAATTTTGGTGTTGAAAGATAAGTGTTGAATATTAGATAGGCAACTATGCCAAAAACAAGATTAGTTTGAATAAGAAATTAGTAAGAAATGGTTTGCAAATTTGAAATTGTGGAAGTTGATAGGTTTTATTGGATGGAAGCATGAAGTGAGAGTTGAATATTGTTGAAGTTCATTCAAGCCATATTGAATTTGTGACATTTAATGCTATGACAACATTTTCTCAAGTTCCCATTTGTTTGAGGGAAAAAGTGGACCACAAAATTCTCTTTCATTTTGAGACATTGTACACTTAAATGTACTTTCAAATGACACACATAACTTTATATATTACTAGTTAATATTTCTTTATCCAAGGAAAACATTTAACATGTTTACAGTTTGGTTATACAAAATGATGAATTGAACTAAATTATTCTAAAATTGAATTCAACTTTAAAAATATTCAACATATAAATGAATTGAATTGGACTCAATTATATTATTAGAATAAATTTATTTAAAAAGGTCAAAATTTAATTTTCTTTAATTAAAAATAAAAATTAGGATTGAAAAAATACAATTTCTTATGAGATAATTTGATTTTAGTTTTTGAGAAAAAAAATTAAATCATAAGGTTTTGATGCATCATTCAATCCAACAAAATAGTTAGTTACTCTAAGTTACAAAGCAGTGAATCTATAGCATAACAAAGGGTAAACCCCGAACTATGCCCTACTTTTACAAGGCAAATTTTTCATGACAAAAATGTTTTTTTAAATGATAAAAATAAGAAAGGAGGGTGTAGATAAAAATATATTTTTAGAATATATTTTTGAACTTAAATTTTTAGAACATATTTTTGAATTCTGATTTTTTTTTAAAACGCATTTTTAGATTTTGTGTTTCAAATTTTCTTTTTTAAAAGGTATTTTTTTACATTTTAAATTTACTTTTTCATAATGAAATTTTGATTTTTAAATTATATTTTTTAACGTTTATATTTTCAAATTCAGAATATAAGTTAATTTTCAAAATTTGCCACTTGCAAACCCTTGTAACAGAAGCCTCACACCATATTTTGGCATTAAGAGGAAACCATCCACAAGACAATGCCTAATAGTTTGGTGAAACAGCAAAGGAGAAGTTCCACAGAAGAAGACACAGCACTTTCTTTATATTCATTTAAATGTCAATTATATATCAGAACATTATCATAATTCGAAACTATAAAGTAAGTAAAACAATCATACTAATTAACTAAAAGTATTAATTAGCTTCATATAAAAAAACCAAAAGGAATATAAAAATTATAAATAATATTAAGAGTATTTACAATAATATTTACCTATTTTATCAAAATGGTTTCTTCAATAAAAATAAAAATAACTATAATATTTAATTTTTAAAGGTTGTTTAATAACTTTAAATATATCTCATCATGTTACATTCTTTTGTTTAATGTTAACATGATTTCTTTCGAAGTGATACTATAATTGAATTTAAAATTATAATTATTGGATGTTTGATTTGGGTATAAAATTAGAATTGAAATTTTGCTTTTTAATTACAATTGGAATGATATTCTACAGGCAGACTTGAAAATTCATATTGGGTTTGGACAATTGGAATCACATTGTACACTACAAGAAAATCATGAAATAGAAACCAATTTTTAGAAACCAAAATAATTAGTTGCAATAGTAACTAAATTAGAGACCATTTTATAAACTAAAAAGAAAATTGGTTTCTAAATTAGTTTCTATTATTGTTAAATAGTTTCTAAATTAGTATCTAATTAGCAACCAATGTTTTAACTACCAATTATTTAGTTTCTAAATTTGGTTTCTAAAACCTTGGTTGCTAATTAGATACCAATTTAGAAA
>Ga0123342_1000708_pt1 | contig 54328 bp, 35 predicted proteins | sample Turbeawhitnodule_FD_89960 | JGI IMG/M metagenome (GOLD analysis project Ga0123342, IMG submission 89960) | Root nodule microbial communities of legume samples collected from Mexico - Turtle bean Mexico white nodule | ecosystem: Host-associated > Plants > Roots > Nodule | place: Mexico: Nepantla...
AGAAAGAGAAAGAGAGAGAGAGAGAGAGAGAGAGAGAGAGAGAGAGAGAGAGAGAGAGAGAGAGAGAGAGAGAGAGAGAGAGAGGTATAATAAGGAAGCAAGTCAAGATACGTAAAAGATTATTGGTTGGCAGAAGAAGTAATCAAATTCAAAAAGTAATATAGACTCACAACCCACATTTTTTTATATAATCACTTCAATACTATTATTATTTGAATACCTTTTTATATTATTTATCAGGTTTTCAAAGCATTATTTTCCATATCCAAAACAATTAAACTAAATATAATGGGGTAGGACTCGGATCATATAAAAAAACAAAAACAAATACACAGATTTAGGAGATGTACAACATCATCGTCATCATTCAAATAATAGTAAAAGAAAAAGAAAGAAAAAACAAAGCTGGATTTCTGCACCAGAGAAACACATACAAACTTCCATTTCACGTTGACACCGATGGGGTTGGTCAACAAATTAGCACCTAATTATCCAAACTTGTGTTCTGCTTTGCACATGTCGCTCTCTCTCTCTCTCTCTCTCAGTGGGAACAAACTTCTAATCTCTTTCATTCCTATTGAACAATCAAGAAGACGAAGTTGGCAAGAAACGCTCCTCCATGAAAACCCCACCTCCATCATTTGTTGCTGTTGGGTTGCTCACTCTCTGAAACAAACCATTGTCTCCTCCTTCTGTGTATGCTGTTGGGTAGTGCTGCTGCTGATAAAGGTATTGCTGCTGCTGAAGAGAGTGAGAAGGGGCCAACATGAGCCCATTAGGGTTCACAGGAAGTGGACGTGGCGGCCCAAACAGATCAGACGCAGAAGGAGCGCCGGTGAACTGTTGCACCATGGCACGGAAGTTGGTGGCGTCCGTGTTAAGAAGAGTCGTCGGAGTTCGCCTCGAGGCCCGGCAACGCCGCCTGATGGGCTTCGACACTCGGCCTTCTGGGCTCAACTGGGCCGGCGCCGCGGTGGTTGTGACGGTTGTGGCGTCGGAAACTGAAGAGGGGAGCAGCTCTTGACCGCCGGAGAATTGGGTTTGTTGATAGTAATTTGGGAAGCGATGGTTAGGAACAGAGGCAGACATGGTGTGATGAGTGGTGGAAGGAGGGAAACACAGATTGGTTTGGTGAGGAAGGAAGAAAAATGTGCAATGGTGGGCTATTTATGCTGCTTTCAATTGCTCATCCTCGCCCTTCATTTAGGGACCACGTGTTCATCTCTCCTACAACGACAACTTAATTATTATTCTATTAATAAAAAAAAAATATATTTAACCTTTTCAAATGGTGTACCGGCCGGTATCGATCGAACTAGTCTCAGTCTAGGTGACTGAGCGTCGAGTCAAAAGAACATCATCAGACATACAATAGATGATCAGACATACAATAGATGATAATAGTGATACTTACAGTGACATTTAATAATAATAAGTCATATTAACCTTTCGAAATTTGTGGGATACATTGACAAATCAGCTAAGTACTTAAGACATTCTTTAAATATATCTATACCTCCTTACGCATTCGTAAGGTAAGATACGCTTTTATCAATTACCAATATATATTTTTTTATAAAGAGTATTCGTCAGAATACTTTTTTCATATCATCCCCAACTGAGCATCAACATTTGTGGAATAAGACTTGAAGGAAGGAACCAAAGCATCATCGGCACGTCAGCAATTGTACGTAAGGGGTAAGGTATATAAAGGTGTAAGGTACGCTTTTGTAAATTACCAATATACACTCTTTACAGAGAGTACTTGTAAGAGTGCCTTTTTTAGGTCATCCCAATCAAGCATCAACATTTGTGGAAGAAGACTTAAAACAAAAGAATCACAACATCATCGATGCGTCAACAATTATACGTCCAGTGTCAAATACTATCTAGATTCTCTTTATTTACACAATTAGATATGGTTTGATGAATCTAGAGAAGAATGCATGGTTTGAGTAGTATGAAAAAGGAGTTCTCTATGAGACAGAAATAATGTTGTTGACGAGTGTTTGGTTTTTAGCAGAAATGAATAATTTGATGATGTGATTGATGTAGTGAAATTAGTGAGTTTTGGATGATGAGTTGAATTAGTAAGTGTGTGTGGTGAGTGAAGTGCAATGCATGAGTTTGAGGATGCATCGAGGAAGAAGCAAGTAGTGGGGTGTTGTGGGTGACTTGGAGTCTTCCACCAAACTCAAATTCCGCAGACATGAAACTCCCCACCACCTTCCTCTCACCACTTTCCTCTACCTTTCTCATCAATTCAATACATTTTCTTTTCATTTTCCTTTCTATTTTACTAAAAACAAAACAATTGCATCCACCAACAAATAATGGAGAAAGAAGATCAAATGTTGTCTACAAGAAATCACTTATACACAAAAATAATTATACATAATTCAATTATACAGGAAACATAAGACTAACAAAAACAACATTTTCAACAAGTACTAATTTGACCTAATTAATTTATAATGTTATGTATGGAAGGATCTCTACCTCTTTCACACTAAAATGTGTAACACCTTAATCAAATTAAGGAATAATAACATATATATACTAACAAATATGAATAATTAAACAATATTTACACGATATAACTATAACTAATGTTTATACATCATATTTTTTTTATATAAGATTATTTGGTACACCTAAACTTAAAACAAGGAAATATAAGAGCACAAAAAAAAATTAATTACAACTAAGTTCTAAGTTACATCATATAAAACACATTATAAAATAAAGATTCTAGTTGTTTTTTTTAATCAATGTTATGAATCTTTATTCGTATAACGATATTGGTAGATTTTTTTCATTATACTAAGAATTTTTTTAACCAAATCATTGAAATAGAGTTGATTTTGTGAAAATTATAAATTAAAAATTACAAATACAATTTTATTAAAAAAAGTCGTGTTATCTCTAAAATTAAAATTTTGTCACTTTGGTATGATTTTATCTTGATAGGATAGAAATCATGTCACTTTGATTTACGACTAACATTTAATTCATAATTTTCAAAAAATTAATCTCATTTCAGTGAGATGGTAAGAATATTGTAATAATATACTAAAACACCTACAATGATATTACTAAACATCTTTATCTAAAATAATATAATTTTGAGTAAAATATATTAAATAAGTGATTAAAAGAAAAATAAGATAAAAATATAATAATCATTCAATAATCGAAATATAAGATTGAAAATTATGGCATAAATTTCCAATATTTATAATCTTAAATGATTTGAACCTACGAATCTTTCCATCCCTTAAAATCATTCAATTGGAATCACCACAATACTCTTAAGTGACATAAATTTAATAACCAATTATTACACATTTCCTTACTTAAAAACAACTAGAAACAATAATAAAAAAACATAAATTCTTAATATTTATACCCTGACATGCCTAATATAAGTTAAAAACCTAACTCTCATCAATTATTAAAATCATGCCCATTATTTTCTATTATAATATCAAAGAAAATATTATACTTAATTATTATCTCCAAAATCAACTTCGAAATTCACAGTTTAAGACGTCAGAACCTAGTTCCATAGAAATAATTTTCTAACATAGAAAATAAATATATTAGTTTCCCAATAATTTTATTTATAAATTATATATATGCGATGATAATTAATAATCATTATCAATTGACCACATTTGTAAGATTATAATATTGAGACCAAATTCATAAAAAAAACTAGAGAGAAAAATTTGTAAAATTGAAAAAGGGGACAAAAATACAGTTAAACTCCTATTTTGTTGATTTAGTTGGATTAACAATTATACAATATGATAAAATTGTAAACTTAATTAATAATAACTACCTAAAAAATATTATGATGGAATGATAGAATGAAAATCTTAAAAATGAATGTGTAACCAATTCGACATTTTTACTTTATATTGAGTTAATATTCATTTAAATAATAATAAAAAGAAGAGTTAGATTGTCTTAGTTTAAAATACAGTAACTAAATGTTAAAGACGTTTTGTTTTTATATAAAAGCAATTCGATAATTTAATTTATAATTAATTAGAACTCAATATATATTTTAAAATAATTAAAATAAATATTATATAAAATCTCTTTATAATACATAACCTATTCTATATGTGGCGCTTAATATTTTGAAATTTAATTTAAAAGGAATAATTATTTTTATTCAAAACAAAAAAAAGTATAAATGAGAATTTATGTTATACAGTATAGTTAAATCACAGTATGAAAATTCTTATTATTTAAATAGATAAATAATACATAAGGATTTAAACTATATAACTTTTTTAAGCAAAAGTTATTATTAACATTTAAGCTTTTTTTAAAAAAAAAAAAGTTGTTCACATGAAGATGCATGGAAGAAAAATGAGGAAAAGGGGCGTTTGATTGTTTATGTATATTTATTGAATCTGTGAGATGAAAAAAGATGAGAAGGAATTGAAAGAGGCGTGTGAGGAGTGGAAGAAAAGTGTGTGTGAGCAAAGTGCAGAGAAAAAACGTAAAATGAAGAATCGTGGGAGAAGTGGAAGGATCATAAAGTTGGCATGTCACGAGTTGCAGTTGGCGGGTAATAATCGTGAGTTAACAACTCCAAAAAAGTGTTTAATCTTTTCATTTTCGTTCATTAATTAATTAATTATCTGAATCAAAGGAACCCTAATCCTTCTTCCGATCGGTATCATCATTGTCACCTCCTTTTCCTTCCATTATTATAATGCTACTCACAATTCAATCAAAATATAACACGCATTATGGCATTTGGGCATTTGATGCGGAAACTGTAACAGTTTTGCCAAAGCATTTCTTTGGATGGAAAATAGAGGTGACGGTGCTGATGCTGATCTTCAATTTCACGCTCATTTTGTTCCGGATCCTTCCCAGGTTACTCTAATTTTTGTTTTTTTTCACCCTGGTTTGGGTTTGATCTGAATAATCGTAATCTCACTGCTGACTTGATTCTGCGTTTTGTTTTTCATTCCAGAATTTTTTTTTTTTCTGGGTGTGGCAGTGCAAAATAATCTGATTTTATTTGTTTTTTGGGGATTGATTAGCATTAGATTACCATTGTTTTAGCCATTTAGTGTTAACTGGATAGAGTAAAGTATTGATTAATTATAATAGCATGGCATCGTTAAAGGAATATAAATAAACAGGTTCAGCTCTGAATTTAGTTTGATTTCATGGCATTGTAGAGATGTAGTGGAAATGAAGAGGGTGACAAGGTGTCCAAGATAACTCAGCCCAGACGACCTAATCTATCCTCACTGCAAATTCCAGCTTGGTCCTTAGATATTGCATTATCTACTTTTGCAAAGACTGATGGTCCTTCAGTTTCACGATCAAGTCCTGGTTCCACTAGAGGACTTCCTCCAAGGCCAAATTCAGCCAAAGTCAGGTCTTCAATGAGAACTTCACTTCCTCTGAGGAGCATTAAGACAAATACTTCTTCCCAGGATATTGAAAGGACAGGTCTAATAGTTCCTAAAACTCCCTCATCAGATTCTCCTTCGGATAAACCTTCCAATTCAATTCATCTGTCTCTTATAAGTAAGGTCTTCTCCCCATCAACAAAAGGTGCACACTCGTTACCAGTTACTCCATTTGCAACTTCAGCTTCAGAGAAGGCAGATGGAGGACATTTTGTGTGTGATTCTGGTTCAAGTGTATGTTTCACACTGTTCATTCTTGTCTCAAGACCAAAACAACTACTTTTACACTGTACTTACTTTTTTACATTTTGTAAGTGAAAAAGAACATATGTTGCTTACTATATGCCTTTTTCTTGTTGTGTAGAAAACGGGTGTTCATCCGCATTTGACTCGATCGTTTTCAGTCCCAGCTAATGGCAAAACCACTGGTTTAAGGGTTACTGATTCCAAGGGCTTAATTCGTGTAATTTCAGCAAAGCCACATCTTCAAACTGTTCGTATAAACTCAACTGATGGTGGTTTCGTTCCAGAGATCGGTAATTTCACAAAATATATGGAATTTACAAAGTTTTCTTCTAAATGTCCCTTTTTTTAAACTTCCTGATCAACATTATGCGTAATATGAAATGTTGTGTCATTTGACAATCAACAAGTATTTGATATCGGGTTGAGCACTAAAACTATATAATCTAAACCATAAATTAAATGAAATTAGCAACATTAATACAGAGGAAAGGAAATAGAGGTTTCCTGGACATATATAATAATCTAAAGAAATCCCTTTCATTTTATTGCAGTGGACTCTCCCAATTAAAGAAAGAAATAATAATCCTGAATGAAGTTTATAATGATGTTAGCTTTTAATTATAATTTTCAATTTTGATTTTAGGGTTTAGTATAGGTTAGATTGTCTTTTTCTGTGAGTTAGGATTACTTGATATTTAAATAGAAACAGGTTAATAAGGGAGTGGAATTTTTGATACCATGATTAATTTTTTTAATCAATTTTCTATTCTCATTGTTATCTAGGTATTGTTAAGCATATGCTTAAATCTGTCCTGGTTCTCCATTGTGTCTTTTCACTCTGTTCTTTCCTTTTTAGCCATCGAAGATGCCACTGAGGATATTCCAGAAGAACAAGCAGTTTGTAGGATTTGTTTGGTGGAGCTTGGGGAAGGAGGGAATACACTTAAGATGGAATGCAGTTGTAAAGGTGATCTTGCACTTGCTCACCAGGAATGTGCTGTGAAGTGGTTTAGTATAAAGGGAAACAGGACCTGTGATGTCTGCAAGCAGGAAGTCCAAAACCTCCCAGTAACACTGTTGAAAATTTTCAATCGTCAAACTACTGTTAGACAGACCTCAAATGTGCCACCGCAGACAGAAGTAGTTTATTACAGGTATGATTAATTATGTCTGTGTTTGTCATTTGTGTGTTCAATTAGCACTTAAACTGACATATAAGAGACCTAAAGTGTTATTGTCATGTTTATCTGTGTTCCAGACTTTGACTTCTATTAGAATATACAAGACTAGAAGTCCCAAGTATCTTATTTGGTTTATCTATGTTATTAGGGCTGCTGGGCTGATTATAAACTATATAAAGTTGTAGATCTTAACAATTTGGGGTTGTTAAATGCTGCAGCTTCAGTTTACTTGCACACATGAGTCGGTTGCATTAAGATATGGTCTTATTGTTTGGCATCCTCTTTTCGTTTTAAGGAAAAGAAAGAATACAAGGAAAGAATTACAAAAAATAATGCTAACCAAGTGACCTCAATAACTCTTGAGGGAGGTTAATTGAGTTTTTTTGAAGAAGGTTTAGTGCTAAACCTTTGATTGCAAAACATTTAATTTCCAAAAAGTAGATATAGAAAGTAAGTCCAGAACCCTTAATCCCTTATAAGTTAACAAAATAAAACATAAACTTAGAAATAAATAAGGAGTCTAGTTTCGGTCCTTAAGTCTCACCCAAGAGTTCTCCACTATACCAAAGTATTATAGAGCAACATATGACAAATCACCAGTGAATTTCCTTAATTGTAATTCTGACTATTTCACGCATGACAGGATCTGGCAGGATATACCAGTACTGATCTTGGTCAGCATGCTTGCTTACTTTTGTTTCCTAGAGCAACTACTGGTATGCTTTTCTTTGTACCTGCAATGAAGTTTATGGTGACTGGCTAATTGCTGCATGCATCAAGTTATGATTTTGGGCTTGTTGCATCCAATGGTCACATTGTCATATACACGAGAAACTTACTTATGAAAGTTTATTTTCACCAATTTGTAGTAGTCAATTGGTGATTTAAAAGCATTAACTCATTTACTGTGAGTATAGAATTTTTCCCACTTAACAAATGTAGGAAAATTTCTTTATTTTGGGGCATAAAGAACACGGAGCACATAATTGGTGCTTAAGGAGTGGAAAAAAGTGCTTTATATTTTAGGTAGTTTGTAGGACCAAATTTAAACAAATGTTTATTTTTTTTGCATTCTATTATTTTGTTCAATTTACTCGTTAATTATTGCATTTGCATATAATTCATTTTTTGTACTTGTGTGTGTTCTGGGTAGTAAAAAAGGGAGATATTGCTTCTTTGCCTATTTATTACTTACTACTAATATTGAAGGCCATACTTATAATACTTTTTGTATGAGAGCACTTGGATATCATTTTGTATATACTTCATTTATTTATTCTAGTTTTGTCTTCCTTTGTTAACACTTTAACGTGTGAAATGTATGCCTGACCCAATGGTTTCTAGTCTACCAGGTTTCAGAGTTGGGCCCCCGTGCTCTTGCCATTTCATTACCTTTCGCCTGTGTTTTAGGTTTCCTTTCATCTATGATTGCATCAACTATGGGTAAAGTTGCTTTCTTCTGTCCTCCGTAGTAGCATTTCAAAGTCATTTTATGTTTTAAGTTTCCTTAGTTTTCCCTTTTGCTTTCATTTTTGTGCTGGTTTTTATTTATATTATTTATGAAGCATGAAAATGAATTGTATTGAAGTACAAACCTATAAATGTCATACCTTATGTGAGTTTTCCCTACCACCAAAAGAATTGAAAAAGTAATAAGGTCCGTGCAAAGGAGTTGAACATTCTCAACCTAAGATTGGTTGGGAAACTTAAAAAGAACACCCCTACCAACCAAACACCCCAAGTGTCTAAGTGTGGTTTATCAAGGAAGAATGCATTTTCAAGTATTTGGCTTTGGGCAAAGGGGGTTACAGTTAAGTCTGGTGAGTTCAAAGAAACAGTTTTTTTGGGTTTTGGCAAATGGGGAATACAGTTAAGTCGATGAGTTCAGAGATACAAAATTTATATCTCCCGCAATATCTGATTAGGATTTTATAAAATGGTAAACGAAGTTGACATAGTCCATTGTTTCTGACATTAAAATTGATTAGAACGAGACCCATACTCTAATTTTCCCGCTCATTGGACCTTTTCTGAAGTTGAATCAATCCCTGTGTAGTAGACCATATGATACCTAGTTATTATTTTCTCATTAACACAAGTGATGTTGTGGTGCAGTGAGCAGAAGTTTCGTTTGGGCTTATGCCTGCTTCCAGTTTGCAATTCTTATCCTCTTAGCTCATGTATTTTATACTATTGTAAGATGATATAACTTCTTGAAGATATTTGGAACTCGGTGAGGATAAATAAATATATTTTGACATGCATCTTTTTTTCACTTTTGTAGCTCAATTTAAATGCAATTCTCTCGATTCTCCTTTCCTCGTTCATTGGGTTTGGGATTGCAATCGGTATGAATCATCTGGTTATGGAATTTATTGAATGGAGAAAGAGTAGGAGGATTCAATCCTCCATGGAGAATGTGAACATGACAAGGCAGCAGCAGCATTGACAGCAAAATCAAGGAGAACATTGCAGCATCATTAGCAGTCTTCCTCAACTGACAATTACTGCCAAGATTTTTGTTCTTTTTTAACTTATTTTTTTACACTACATTCAAACATCAGGATTTCCACTTGAAGGTGTGAACCAAGATTTGAACGGTCCATTAACATAGTTAAACGTGACTTTCGTATACTATGTTCTTTCCTTTTACTCACAAACGATCTTATAATGTAATTCAACCAATTTAATGGAACACCCTTGAGTGTGTGAATAAAATGAAAATTTGCAAGTCTAGGAAAAGCTACTCGTATGACAAATAAAGGAAAAAGTCGTTAGGTGTCTTAGAATGCATGAATTTCAGGTAAGCAGTTCTGGTTTATATTTATTAAATTGGAAAATATAAAGGAAAACCTACGACAATAAAAGGATTTATCAATGTACATGGACACTAATACGACGTATAATCTCTAAAATATAATATACGGAGATACATATCTATCTATTATATAAATTGACAATAAAGATTTATGTTTATGAATATGTTTTAGTTTTTTTAGCAGAAAGATCTTTCTTATGATTAGTTCAAAAAGATTTGTTCATTATTTTTATAATCATAATAAAAATTTATACAATAAATTTGAATTTTTAAAAAATTAATATGTTTTTTTTAAATTGTGTTACAATCATGTTATAATTGTTAGAAATCCAACAAATATTTTTTGAATTGGACCGTGTTCTATGAGTGTTGCTTTCTGATATATGTATCTGACATGAATACAATAAGCGTATCCGAGCCATAGAAATTTATACCAACACAAAACTATGAAAGTGTTAAAAGAACCATTTTTATTTATGCCAGCATCTTTTTGTAAAAGAAGTTAGTTGACAGATTGGTATGCCGTATGTTTGTTGAAATTTAATGATTAATGATAAAATAATAATAAGTGAATAGAAGTAACCCATTAAGTGAAATAGTTAAGTATGAAATTGAGGCCTAGATGCTACAAATATCCATAGGCTGAAAATATCTTGGTAGGACATTAGGCCGACACAGTGGAGCACATGATTCTTAGATATTTCACTCTCTCTTGATCATCAAGTAGAACAACCATGCACGACTTCATAACACACACGTGGAACATGACACATGAGAACACTTCCACACTCTTCACATGCCACCACCAAAACTATCTACTCTCTTCACTTTTAACAAACTACGATTCTACTTCAAATTCACACCACTTCTATCATATCTCAAGAAAAAGAGAGAAATGGAGATGAAAAATGTGATAGCAAAAATTACAAAAGTAAGACTTACAGGGATTGGGTGGTGGATATGATAACTGAGAACGGAAGGAAATACTTAAAAATGTGATACTGAAATTGTTGGATTATGGGTGGAGTCTCTTGGAGTCTATAAATCGAAAGTTTCTGATAGTTTTTAAGTTTTATTGGGTTTCGCTAGATGTTGAGGGGTTGTAAGATTATAGACCGAATTTATTGGAAGTTTATAAATTGAAGGTTACTTATACTTTAGGGGTCGAGTGGTTGTAAAGTTGGGGTTGTAAGATTATGGACCGAGTTTATTGGAAGTTTATAAATCGAAGGTTACCTATAATTTAGGGATCGAGTGGTTGTAAGGTTATGAGTCGAGCTCATTGATACTTATGAGCCTATATTTTCCAATCAAGGTATTTATGGAAGACGAGAAGGAACTCATAGTAATTGGTAGATATGCGAGATCAAAATGATTACCACTTAATGTGACGAAGAAACTGAAAGAAACTCCTGCATAAAGAATAGTGGAGATGGATCATCAAAAGACAATATTTTAAGGTTAAAAACCATTATTTCTGACTAACCTATATGTTCTAAGAAGAAGACATCTCTCTTAGTTAGAAAGAAGAGAAATGAATGGTAGAAGACACGAAAACACATAGAAAGTAAAGCAAGTAAGTAAGGTGGAGGAAGTAGCCTAATTTCCAATTTGGGGAAGAATGCAGTTTGGAAGAGCAACAATGGTAGGTGTCATGTTAGAGAAGCCACATGTGTAATACCTATCCTACCTAATCTCTCTAACCATATTCAATACTTTTCCCATGTGTAACTCATTTCCCACACACTCTAATTCATTCTTTCCCTTTTATATCTATATATTTCTCTAACCTTCAAATCTCTGTCTCTTCCTGTCTTTTTTCACTTCTCCAATATACTTCCATTTTTCACTTTCCCAGTTAACAATATATGAAGAGAAACTGCTATCTCCATCTTCCTCTTCATTCTTCCTCTTCTCATCCTTCAATGCAAGCAACCTCCACTCTTTCTTTTCAATATTTTCCTTCATACTTGTCTATTACATGTCTCACCAGTATCCACTTCTTCTTTCTTCTTCACTAATTTCTTCATTTTCTGCAAGATATTTGTAGGAATGGGACGTTCAACATACACAATAAACTTGCAGCTATTCTGCATAATGAACGCCACTGCATTTTTGACACTACAGAACTTCAGGTATTATTCATTAACTTGCTTTAAAGAAATATTTGCTTGTTTTTTCAAAGTCCTTTTCATGCAATTTGATTTACCTTTTAAAAGGAATAAATAACTTAGATTGTAAGTAAACATGTTGTATTTCATTGCATTAATTATATTTATTGAAACATTTAAAATAGTTGTATTCTCTTTCTACTAATAATCAAGCCACAGATGAATTGAATAATGTAAACCCTTTTAATAAATATCATGCCTTTTTTCCTGGGTAAAAAAATATAACTGTTTTTGTAATCATTCAACATTGGTTAATTAATTTTTTTATGAAAAAGTTATGGTTTTATAATAAATTTGTCACTGAGTTGTTCTTTCTTGAAATGTGCTTTTTGTTCTCTTCCCTTACTGATAATTGTATTAAAAGAAGTGTGCTTTATCTTTTCTCTAAATCTGGAAAATAATTGAATGGGCATTTAGCTCACAAAATGGGAGAAAATAATGATTAAATTTGTTGTTAATTAAATTAATGATTGTGGTTGTAAACCAAATGCATAGTCTAAAAAGAAAATATATAAATGCAGTCAAAAAGCATTAGGTAGATAGATAGTGTTAGAATTTGTTAAATTTTCTGTTTAAAATCTCTGCTTTATGCTCTTTTTCAGATTGATGTTTTAGATGTCTTATTTATATATTGATTAAAGTACTTTTGAAATATTTTTATTATTTATTTGTTTATTATTGATAAAAAAATAATGCAGGCAAGAGCAATAATATGGTTGGCAAGTAGAGAAATGGTGGAAAGCAGCAGCTTGCGTTCTGAAGCATTATTAGTACATATTTCACCACACCTCTCCATAAAGAAATCACTTCAGAATTTTCTGCAGAGGAGAAACAAACGAAAAAGTTCTCAAAGGAACAATCACAAAAACTAGTGAATTTTTATATTTATATATATGATGCTGGGTTGGAAGAGTCCTTCTTCATTCAAGAAATATTAGTCTCCAGATACAGACTTTCATATATATATATATAGATCACAGTTTTACTTCTCTTTACTGATACATGTTAATTCAGCTTTGCATTTGCATGTAAAAAGTGCTTTTTATTTTAGTCACTCTTGTAGGTGATGGATCTAGATCCAATTTATGATTCATAACACCAGGAATGTTAAGGGAATTTAAATTAAATAGTTTTGAATGAATCATGACAGAATATAAAAAAAAGTTATGGTGAATTTTATCAATATCATACCACTAAAAAATATCATCTCTTATATACCAGTTGAGGGTGTACTATCTTGAGTGTTCAAAAATTTAAGATAGAGTAATCCTTTTATATGCTGGAACACCACTCAGCTCAGGACTTAAAGGAGTGTAGCGAAATCAAAATTTGGTGATATCCTATAATACACACAAAAGGGGAAATTATCATTATACTTCTTCCATTAAAAATATACATAGATTGAAGTGAAGTAGCCATGGGCATCATAGAGCCTAAGGACTCCTTCTGAAAAATATAACATTGTGGATAGTTTCAGAACTCTCCACCTCAACTCAATTTTTGGGTGAGGGTCCCTTCACAAAGGCCTGCATTCCTCCCTGCAGTCCAAGTGTTTGATGAAAAGTCGACTCGTTTCAGTCCAATGTATGTAGCTATAGCACATTTTTGTTGTTGGAGGAATAACAAGGAATATTGATTTGAGTTGCATCTTGAGTAACAGCAGTTGTTGAAGATGCCCTCTTGAGATCTTTTATGAAGGTTTTGAAGATGAAAGCTCCGGTGTTGTTGTTACCAGCCATGATTCTTTGGTTCAGTGTTTTCAATCGCCCATCCATCTCCTCATCTTCTATCACCCTTGCAATTCCTTCTTCAACATCCTTTGCCTCCACCCCATTCAGTTTCAAACCTACCCTCCAAACCTCAACAACAAAAGCACAGTTCACAAACTGGTCCCCTGCCACAGGGTAGCACACCAATTTCTTTTCGAACTGCAAAGCCTCCAATATGGAATTCCACCCACAGTGTGTGATGTAACAAGCCACAGAGTTATGCTGCAAAATCTGTTTCTGGGGTGCCCAGTTAACCACTCTGCCTCTCTCTTCTTTCTCAACCCTTTCCAAGAATCCATTTGGCAAGCCTTCACGCCAACTCGATCTCAATACCCAAATGAAGGGCCTACCTGAAGCTTCAAGTGCCACTGCCAAATTTCTCACCTTGGCTTCCCCAATTGGACTCACCCAACTGCCGAATGAGATGTACACCACTGACTTGGTCTTCTGCTTTTCCAGCCACTTCAAGCAGCTCAAATCTTCCTCCCAAAAGCTCACACTTTTTCTTATGCCATTCCTGCATATAGGGCCTATCGGCAACACGCGTGGACAACCTTCTGAACTCAACTTCCTGTTTGCCAATTCAAGTTTGCTTTCATCAGGAAAGGAATTCACCAGCAGCCATTTCAGAGCACTTGACCTCTCCAAAGTTCTTTTCCAAAATCTAAATCTTGCTTTCCTTGCAGCTTCTGTTCCAACAAGCCATGGTAGATCCTCAGTTGAAATCACCGGCAGCTCAGGATGAAGGCTAAATTTCCCCTCACGTTGCGGAAGTCCTGCAAGAGAAAAACACAGGGCAAGATCACCATCTATTGGCAAGAACCAAGGGTATAAAATACATACATACATACATAGATAGAAAATAATATCCTATAAAAATTGTTTGCTGTGAGATCATAGGGCCGATCCTGTTAATAGGGTGAAACGGCTCGGATATTGAATAAGTAATGGAAGAATCTCATTTTTAAAGGAGGAAAGACGTTAATAAAGAGAAGAAGTTGGATATCTAGAATAGAGAATAATGATGAAATAAGTACTAAAGAAAATATTAGATATAAGAAAAAGGAGAAACTATTGAGTCGGAAACTACTGTTTCTTGATAAAACTTGATGTTTTAGACTGTGAGATAAACAGTGATAGAATATCTCTTAGCTAGAATATTTCTGTTTCTGTATCTATGTATATGTATGTAGTCTTCATTCATTTGGTAAACAGTGATAGCCGAACAGGGACTTCAAAATAACATTTCATTTGACTGCGTAGGAATTCTCTCAGTATCCGACACTATTTCCTGTTATTGCTGTTCATGTCATTATCAGCACGCACAACCTCGGACTTCCAATCATAAACAACTGCAAATTATTGAGTCTGAATCTCATTTTTTGGACGGAAAGGAGTGAGTGCAAAAAACACCAATAACCTTTGTATATAATCTTAAACAAAACAAGATGTAGGGACAAAAGGTAGCAAAGTGTCATTCATATCTTATTTTATCTATGACAGTTCCTCGTCAATAAAAAAAACATAAACATCACTTCAATGTAATTTTTACAGACATAAAATTTAAGAAAAAACTACTTTAAAAATCCATATTTTCAAAATATTGAATTAAATTAATAAAGCGGTTGTAGGAGGTAGGATAAATTGAAGATATGATATGAATAAAGTTTATAGATAAAGCGATTGATACAACAGTTGCAGCAGGTGATATTGTATTCAGATTAAAACTAAAGATGAGATTTGCACCCAGATTAAACTAAAAATGAGATTTGCATCCAGTTATATAGTTTATGTAAAATCAGATTATAAGATGAGATTTGCACTCAGTTATATAGCTTACGTAGAATATTACTGGAGAAAAAGAGTATTTTATATCTACTTATATATTATAAAATATCGTAATCTCTCTCGTAAACATGAAATTTGATGGTGTAACAGAAAAGAAAAAAGTGTTTGGTATTGCATTGTTTATGGAAGAAAGAAGTAAAAAGGTGAAGGAAAGACCAGTGTGAGAAAGGAGGCGACGGTGGAGCAAGAGAGGAATGGAAGCAATGAAGAGATAAGTAGCGAACATGGCGGGCCAGAATCCAGCAGTAGGGATTCCACAGCGGTGGGCTGCTTCTATGGCACAAGATGCCAACAGGTCAACCACCACGCACGCCACCTCATCACCCTCTCCACGTACCTTCTCTATCAGCCCTTCCAACTCCCTCCCCATGCTCTTCTCCATCGCCGATTCCATCGCAAAGAAATCCGGGCTTTCCTCCTGGCCCACTCCATCTCCCAGGCCCACCCACCTCATCTCCTCCTCCTCCTCGCCGTGAAGCTGGCGGTGAATAGAACGGGGAAGGACAATAAGAGGGTGAAATCCTTGGGCCGCGAAGGCCCAGCCCAGGTTTTGCATGGGAGTTACATGTCCCTGTGCTGGATACGGAACCAGTATCACTATTTCCTTCTTCACTTCCTTCATCTTTCTTCTTTCTTCTTTCTTCTTTCTTCTTCCTTCTTCCTTCCACTGCAATCCAATCACACCTATTTATATTACTTTTCAAATGCAAGCTGCTGCATGCGTGTGACGTGCACTGCGCCAAATGCACATGTGCCTCAAAAACTCCATAACCATTATAAATGCAAATCATCAAAGTTAACTTCTATACAACTAAGTTAAGTTTTTATGTCATAGATTTCAATATGAACATATGATAAATAATAAATGTATAATTAAATGATATAGAAGATATTAAAATAATAGCATTAATGATTGTGTAAAAAATAATATGGGTTGTCATGCACAGTTAAAACCCATTATCCAATCATTAACACCTTTCTTTAGCTATTATTTATTAGGGTTGTTGTAAACTAAGATACCTAAAACAACACATGTTAGACGCTATTAAGTGGAGAATGGAATAAGGTGAGAATATAGTAGAGTTTTAGTGGCCACTAAGAAAACATGCACTTTTTTTTTTATTAACAAAAAATAAATATATATACATATGAATCACTATTTAATCCATAAAAAAAACTAAATCTACCATGCATCACAATATCTTTCAAACAACTACACATTATATATACACATTAATTATAATTCTCACTCTCATTCTTAGTGAGTTAGATTTGAAAATGTTAAAATTGTATGGAAAATTTGAGTCGTTTTGCATTGATAAAGAAGAAACGAAAAGGATATAGTAATGGTGATAAAAGTTAATGTTAGTGATGTGTGATGAGAGTTTATGATTAGATGAAAATGAAAAAGTTGAAATGATGTGTTTGGTGGGGTGGAAACAACTAGATAACGTAGGTTAGGCATCAATCCATTTTTGCATCATATCAAAATCTTTAATCGCCACGCCCGTTTCCTATTTTTTATTATATATACCATAATTACAACACTCACCCTACTTTTATATGCATTATTTACACAATATAACTCCTCCATTGCTATAATAACTAACCACTACCCTTATAAACCTTCACATTTCACATATATCAAAACTCTTCCAACCTAAATTTTATATTTCAGATCATCTGTATTTTATATATTGTATTTGGAGATCCCACGTCGATTAGAGATAAGGACATTTCATTGTATATAAGTGGGTGCAAATCTCAATCTTATGAGTCGGTTTTATGGGATTTAGTTAGGCTTAAAATTCACTTTGTAACATGGTATCAGAACCATTTCGAACCTATCCTAACGAGTATTTGTTGGGTTGAGTTAGGCAGCTTAAAGTTCACTCTGTAACACGTAGTTTTATATTATGATTTCATCTTTAAAAGACGTTAAGAAAATTAGGAAAAAAAAATATGTTTAGATGGTAATTGATTTTAGTGTAAGTATTGAATGTATTAAATTGTTATTGATTTCGACTCTAAATAATTAATTATTGGATGTAAATGAATATAATATAATTATATTAAATATTATATAAAAAAGTAAAATTAATATTTATTTTATTTTACATGTGACATGTATTAATTATGATAAAGAGTAACACAATATTTGTAAAGATTGTGACTACAATAATGAAATTGTAACAACTCTACAAAAGAAATTATTCTAAGTTCTCACTTCCGTGGCGAAATATTAGCCTCTATTAAACTGGAAAAAAATAATAATAAAAAGTACATTATGCACTATTATATATATAACACTAACTTTTAATATTTTTTTTCTCCCTTTACTATATTATTACGTTACCTATTATAATATTTAGGGTTTCATTCTAAAAGCATCGTGTAATAATGAGTGGTTCTCCTATTTGAAAATTAAAAATTTTCAGCTAAGAAAATATTTTCAAAATAACAATAGTTTTTTAAAACACTACAAATATAGCTTTTCAGGTATTAATACAATTGATCTGTGTTTTGATAGTAAAATAAATGACAATACCCAATTCAATCAAATAAGTTGAATTCAATTCAATCAAACCTTCATTGTGCATAATTAATTTTGTTTTTAAAATATTTTTTATTTTTTTTAATTATAAACTTAGTTTCTTGTTAGTTTTTTACATAAAACACTCAAAATGTTGTTTTTATTCAAAAAAAAATTGATAAAATTGTTTTCTACCTAAACTTAATCTATTATAGTTTTTTTACCTAAAATGAAAAAAAAAAACCAACTTAAGGCATTAAAACATTAGTGATTTTTTTATTTATAAACTTTTAAAATTATGTAAATCTATAAAAAAAATGTATACATTCGAGTTTTTAGTTGAGAATAAACAAACGTGATAACCTTGTTTAATTTTATGATGCAAGGAAATAATTAATTAAAAAAAATAGAGGTTTCAATTCATATTGTTTTATCTTTTTTCATGTAAATGAATGTATTGTGATTGTGTGACATATCTTGTGCTATTTATTATTTCTGTGAATTAATTATGTTCCATCAACTATAAAATAATGAAAACAACATCAATTAAAATAAATAACTAATTAAAATTATTGTCTGGATTTTTATTTTAGTACAAGAAAATTATTGAATAGAAACCAATTTCAGAAACAAAAAATAATTAGTTAATATATTGACTAATTTAGAGACCATTTTAGAAGTAAAAAAAATAGTTGCTAAATTAGTTTCTACTATTGTTAAATAGTTTATAAATTGGTATCTAATTAACAACCAAGATTTTTGCTACCAAATTTAGAATCTAAATAACTGGTACTTAAAATCTTGGTAGCTAATAGATATCAATTTAGAAATTATTTAACAATAATATAAACTAATTTAGAAACCAAAAGTCTTTTTAATTTTTAAAATGGTCTCTAATTTAGTTAATATAGCAACTAATTATTTTTTGTTTCTAAAATTGATTTTTATTTGATAATTTTCTTGTAATGGACATGATTATGTGGTAGAGTAAGTATTTGTTGATGTTTTTAAAAGAAGAAAAAAAGTGCTTAGAAAGAGTAGTAGAGTGGCATTAAGGAATAAATTAAAGATGATTAAGATAATGAAATGTGAGTTGAAAGGTGATGAAGAAAAGAGCATGACGTTGAAATGTAGGTGAGAACTCAAAACACTATGCTATGTATAGACATAGGAAAAGTTGGAATAAGACAGAGAGGAAAAAGAAAAAGAAAAAGAAAAAGAAGAAACTTTAACACTCTCAAATTATTTATTTATTTATATATTTATTATATGATATGATGGAGCAATTGGTGTTGTACCTTCCTAGTGGAATTTTGGTACTCACTTTCACAATACATACCATTTCACGTATTTCGCATTTGGAATAATGCACGTGTTTCTCGTGCAATTAATCAATTGCAACATCCACTCACTCTTCACTTCAACAATCATTCCATCATCTTTTTCATTAATTGCACACCAATTAAATATGATTGCAGACCATTCATGAGACTATATTAAATTATTTTTTAAAACTATTTCATAAAATACAATGTAATTAAATTTATTATATCACATTGATCAAATCTTATACCAACTTCTCTCTTAGCTTCTTTTAATCCAAATATTTTTTTTTATTCTTTTTAAGTAATGAAAAACACTTTCCTTTTGAATTGCTCAACCTTAATGGAATATTGAAAAAATGGGATCTGATTTATGACAAAGAATATACTAACTGAATTAAGACAGCATCTAATGATCATAGTTAAGGCTGAACTAGGGTAGACAGATAATGGTATGAGCATAACTTGAATATTGTCCCTTATTCGGTATCAAGATCGGGTAAGGAAGCAACGAAGAGTTTTAAAAATAAAATCGTGACAGAATATCGATCTTAAAAACGAACAATAATACCACCTTAAAAATATAATAATGAACAACATCACCTTAAATATAGTAACTGATAATGGTATGTCCATAACTTGAATATTGTCCCTTATTCACTATCAAGATCGGGTAAGGAAGCAACAAAGAATTTTAAAAATAAAATCGTAATAAAATATCGATCTTCAAAACGAACAATACTCACAATACCACCTTAAATATAGTGACTGATAATGGTATGTCCATAACTTGAATATTGTCCCTTATTCGGTATCAAGATCGGGTAAGGAAGCAACGAAGAGTTTTAAAAATAAAATCGTAACAGAATATCGATCTTCAAAAACGGACAATACCACAGTGTGTTACTTCCAACAACTGATATTACTAATAGAAGACGTAATAGAGAGATTGCATATTATGCAGATTATGCAGACATGAGATTTTATTATGAACACCGAGGCCTTGAGAAGTGAAGAGTTAGAATAACCTCAATAAACACTTGGTTGACAGTAACCCAATAGGCATCAAACAATCAATTTCATTAACAATGGAAAAATTACCGGTATTCCTTCCCAATTCAGAGTGCTTAAGCACAGTTTTCAAGTTGTGACCGATTCCTATAAGATGGTGAAATAAAGTGCATGTGCCATCTACTCCACCAGTGTTGTATTTCTCTGACACATCTTAAACTCAGATTCAAACGTTAGTTTTGCTTCCCAGCTCAACCTTTATACAGAACTTAGCACCCTCAAATTAGCTAACTGCATAAAATTATAATAATTTCGCTTTTTGTCTCTTCTCTTCCAATGCAGCTGCCTCATTTAACATATCAGCCGCATCCTTGTGCATGTCCAGCTTTGCAAGAGCAACTGATTGCATGTAGAAAGCCGTGGGCCAGTCTGGATAAACACACTGTGCTTGCATGGCGTCGCGTAGCGCCGGATCTGGTTGATCACATAGCAGATAGCATAGACTGCGTCTTGCAAAAACAGTTGGGGAGACCATCGTTCCCACGTCAATAAACTGCACAAGTAGAACAATGCAGAAGCAACTCAATGATTAGCATGCACATAGCTAAGCTACAATCATTTGCAAATGTGGAACAAGTGCTAAATTGCACCTGGGAATAGTTATCAATGGCTATCTTGAAGTCTTTGTCACGGAATGCATAGTCTCCACGCTTCCTTGCCTCCAGCATATCTCTCATTTGTTGAGTCCACTCTTGGAATGACAGCTGAACCAATCCATATTCAAAACGGTATTGCTTATTGCTTAAACAATATAAGTAATTTAAAACCACTGAACCCATTAGTTACCTCATTAGTTCCTTCATCATCTTTGTAGTGTGTCGCAAACAAGATCTGATGTATTGCAGTTAGGTCCATTCTTGAACAGGCCTCTCCCATTGCTGAAAGAGGACGTTGTGGGGTTAGGTCCATCCTTGAACAGGCCTCTCCCATTGCTGAAAGAGGACGTTGTGGGGTTGATGGAGGTTCCTCGTGCTTTGGAATTCCAAGCATGATGTGAGAACGAACCTGAAACACATTAATAATCAACTAGAATTATTGCTGTTTTATCCCATTCATATAACTAAATTTCCATTTAACAAGGATAGATTTACATATCAAGTGAGAGATGATGTTGGCATTGCTACAGCTCAAAATCCTTTTCTACTTTAGTACACTGAGAAATACATGATAACCGGGAAAGACAATAAAACACTTTCATTTCATGCATGACAAATTATAAATACTATGCGTGGAAGAACTTTATTTAGTCACGTTCAGCATTGCATATAATTAGTTTGGCTTTAGCACTATTCATTCTTGAACACATTCTTGTAAGATATGCATCATTGTACTGGCCCAGTCATAATGTCATTCAACCAGGTGTATGACATAAGTTCAAACCTCCAAATCATGCAAGTCTAACACTTAGGTCATCCTTTTCATATTTATAAACTACAATCACTACAAGAAAATCATTGAATAGAAACCACTTTTAGAAACCAAAAAGAATTAGTTGCTATAGTGACTAAATTAGAGACAATTTTAAAGACTACAAAAATTATTGGTTTCTAGATTAGTTTCTATTATTGATAAATAGTTTCTAAATTGGTATCTAATTAGCTACAAAGGTTTTAACTACCAATTATTTAGATTCTAAATTTGGTAGCAAAAACCTTGGTAGCTAATTAGATACTAATTTAGAAACTATCTATCAATAATAAAAACTAATTTAGAAAACAATAATTTTTTTAGTTTTTAAAATGATCTCTAATTTAGTCATTATATCAACTAATTATTTTTTGTCTCTAAAATTAGTTTCTATTTAATGATTTTCTTATAGTGAATACTTACAGAAAGGGCAAGTATTAACACAACAGTAAGATTGTGCGTTATGACTTAAAAGTCAAATATTCAAATTCAAGAAATTGCCTCTCTCCACTTGCGGGGGTAAGCTTGCATGACACATCTATCCTCCCAAGACTCCATTAGGTAGGACTCTTGTGTACTAGATTGTCCTATACATAAAATGATTGAATAATGAATTAAAATTTGTTTGTTAGCATTGGAAAGCCACCTTAATTGTGATTACCCTTGGCTTGCCTTTTGAACTATTTGGGGCTATCTTAATTTTAGCCTTGAAGGGGGTGTATTTAGTCTCAAGTCACGTAGAGATATAGTTTAAATAGAGATTATAATTTCTAAAGCTTGAGCAATCCTCACCTTACAAGGTGTCTTTGGGGATTCCATTATGCCCTAAACCTGAATTCTAAGATGTATCAATCTATCCTAAATTTGTTACTTAGTCACCTGTATTTCTACATAATTCAGATATTTATTTCTAGGTATGAAGGAGGTTTTTTTCTATGATGGCCACCTACCTTGTAATGCTCTTAAGCCAAAGCCTTGAGTGTGAGGATTTATGAGTTACCTTTATTGCAACCTTGAGTCTATCATCAATTCATTGGTGGGCCAATAGTACTTGTCCATGGTCTAAATGTATATTCTTAGATGTGAAGGGATTTTGCTATTCGATGATGAGCCATGTGGTGTTAAGATTCCACATAAATATGGCCAAAGTAATGTTAGTAAGGCTTGGATATTTTATCCTATATTCATTTTTGCATCACCTACATAGCCTTGGGCATGAAGAGAGTGTTAGAAAGCCACCTTAATTGAAATCACTCACTCGAAACCCACCTTAATTGCAGCTTCTTTGGGGATTGCCCTAATTGCAGTATTGAGCAATGTGTTTTGTTACGGTAGTTATATACTATAGACAATAACCTAATTGATAAAAAGTAAGTTATGAGTTCAACTGTAAAAATAGAAAACTGTGAGAGTTGAGCCAAGAGTTCACTGAGAGAGAAAGTTCGTGCTGTAATCTTTGAGTATAGTAAATTTTGTTGTGAAGGTAAAATGAAGTTCATTAATACCTCAACCAAACCACGTTATTTTTGTGTTTGATTCTGTCTTGTTCTTCCTTCATTTAATTTCTAACTTTACCTTTGCAGTCTCATCTTTGTTATAAAATTAGTGTTTGTGTTGGTAGATGCTTCAGCAGTGAAGTTGTTTGGGCTATTCCGCAACAAACTCGTGTGATGAATATGAAATTCAATCATCATAACTTCCACAAAGTATGAGGTTGAGAAATCCACTGGTTTGAATGATTTTTGGATTGTGGCAGTTTAAGATGTGTCCTCTTTTGGTTTAACAAGGCCTTCTTAAAGGTCTGGAAAGGGAATTCTAGACTAATGTAGGACACTGCATCCAAGGTAAAGCTTGCAAAGTACAGTTTAATGTAGGACAACAAAGAACAAAGGGATCTCTAGACTATACATTCATGTGGACTTGGGAGACCGTCTTCAACTCTATCACACTCTAGTACTAGATACTCCGTGACAATAGTAGATGATTACTTGAGGAAGCTATGGATCTATCCTCAGAAGACCTATGAACTCGAAATATAGTCAATGTAGTCCATACATATAAGGATTTAACAGTCCTATACTTAAAAACCAATTTTTTAACGCAGTTATATTAAGCCCTAAGCCCAAATTACAAGAACTAGATATAGATTAAATGTTCTGACTAAGCTCTCTATGAGACAGATGTATGCAAAGATCAGGTTTCTTTAAGGTCATATGGTGTATATTTGTAGATAACATCACATCAGAAAAATTACCAAAAATTCTTTTATCCTTTAAAACTAACAAACTAATAGTAATACATTAAAGCTTTGTTTTTTGGGAGGAAAACCCACTAAAGGTGGCCAATTAGGTTCTTGAGCGGCAATTAGTCATTAGTGAAGCCGGTGGATACTGAACAACAATAACACTAGCATGAAATAGATATAAATAACTCTTAAACAAGGACCAAACCAACAAAGATGACTAATTCTTTACTAACTGAACTTCTCAATCAGCTAGAACAATAAACCAATTACTTTGGCAGTTTGAGAACTTGACATGTCAAACATCTATAAACTATCTTATACACAAAACGCTTACCATCTTATATCATCTCAAGCAAGAGGAGAAGTTTAGTGCATAAAGAAATCCTAATCAGAGTCAAAATGAACATTTGTAACAGCCTAATATTTGGATTGCCATGTTTAATGTAATTTGAAGATGGTGAGCTAAGTGACACCAACCAAGTAGATTTCATTATGCAATGAGTAATCAAAGAAAGAAATATTAAATATCAAGAGTGATAGAATTTGAATATTAGACATTTAGGAACTTTAACATCCAACATAAAGCCTAATTCATGTGGATGATGGAATATTTGGAAGGGTTGTTGAAGCAACAAAGTTTCAATCTCATTATTCAGTAAATAATATGCTTCATTATTATGTTAAAGAAGGAATGTGTACATCGGGTTTTGTATGCAATGGGGCAAGTGTTGTGACCAAATCGTTCGTATCAGGCCGCTCCCTCGGTTCATATTGCAAGCATTTGGAGGCAAGATTAACAACTACTGTCGCTTCTTCTGTTGAAAACTTTCCCTCCAAATGCGAATCCATTAAGAGCATATTGTTCTTCCCCTGTATCATATCAAGTGCCTGCAAACAAAATAAGATAACTCCATATGGTACCAACCAAAAAAGCTAATTGAACAAGTCAGCATCCATAATTGATGTTAAACTTAGGTACCTATAATAGCATCCGCAAGTTCCATTTTTAGCTATCAATCAAAGAAAAAGATTTGCATACCTTGAGTTGTCATTAGTAAATGTTCATGGTTTATTTATTGTACAATATTATAATATCATTTATAAGGTAATATAATAAGCACTTCCAAACACAATAACAGCCAAGATCCGTAGGGAAAACACTGAAACTAGGAATTACATGTTAAGATTAAAATGCCACAATCAAAAACATAGAAGCATTTAAAGCTTTTAGTGATACGTGGGAATATTAGACAATTTATACATCAGCAGGTGATGAAAAGGGCAACTTGATTCAGGGAAGGGAGGTTTCATTTGCAGTTTTTAATGATTTGCCCATCCTAAGTTTGGTAGTTAAGCAGGCTTAATGAAAGATATACTCAAATTCAACAATTTGCCTATGTATAGAGCCATTAATTGGTTACAGTGAATCCTACTAGGGAAGCTATTTTGATAGGGTAAGAAATAGTCCCAAGAGAATTAGCAGTTGACAGTTATTTATGCAGAAGGTGAAGAGAAAGATAAAAGGATAGAGGGCAGTTACATGACTGGGAGGGATGTGCTTGCCACTGAGGAGGTCTAGAAGGACAGTTCCAAAGCTGTAAATGACACTTTCAGGGGTGACCCTTCCTGCAATAACAGAATACAGAAAGAATGAATAATTTGAATGGAGAGAAACGTAATTGGTGAGAGTTATAAAAGTAAATAAACAGGGAGAAGGTGGTTAGTTACCGTTTCTTAAATATTCAGGAGGCGTATAAGCAAGATTGGTGCTATAACTCTTGCCATCCCTGCTGTTCTTCATGAAACCGAAACAAGAGAGACGAGGATCACCTTCCTGGTCGAACAGAACACGGTAAGCATTCAAGTCGTGGTACAGGGGGCGCCCCTCTGTACTGCAATAATGCAAAGCCTGTGCGATGTACAGAGCCACCCGCAACCGCATGGCCCACTCAATAGTCTGAGTTTCCCCTGCAAGAAGGAAGTAAGAGATAAGAGAAAACTTAAAAAGGAATACAAATAATGGAAGAAGAGGAAGAAGAAGAAGAAGAAGAAAGTACAGTGGAAAAGATGCTTGGCGAGAGTGTCATTGGGCATGTACTCGGCAACGAGGAGCCTCTCATCGCCGTCGCAGCAGTAACCGATTAAATTGGCGAGCCTAGGGTGGCGCAGCTTGCCAACGCCGGAAGCCTCTTCGACGAACTGCTTGGGATCCGGCCACGCAGCCTTGCTGAACTTCTTGACGGCAATCCAACGGCTCTGGTTGTGGAGGCGACCCTTGTAGACGAGGTTGGGCGCCTTCTCGCCACTCCCGGAGACGATATACTCTGAACTGAAATTGTTGGTGGCCGCCTTGAGCTCCGGCAGCGAGAACTCGGCGAAGGAGAAATCGACCCCCTCTTTGTCTGGGTCACCGGCAGAGTCTCCTCCAGCAGAAGCCCTGTGATGGGTTCCGTAGCCCTGGTCTTTCTCCTTCTCCTTTTCCTTCTCCTTTTCCTTTTCCCTTTCCTTTTCCTTTTCAGGGTGCGTCTCTCTCTCTCCCACTCTCAGCAGCATCGACGATTGGCAGCAACCCATCTTCACGCTTTCTCTCTTTCTCTCTTCACCAAATATCACCGATCATCAGATCTCGTATCTCTCTGGTTCTTCTTCTTCTTCTTCTTCTTCCTTTGTTTTGTATTCTATTCTATCCAACGCATCCCTTCTTCCACCACTGTTGCTTAATTACTAATCACTGTTTACTTCTTACACTGCATCTCCCTCCACTTATTCTATTCTATCCCAAACATTACCCTTTTCACCTTTCACCTTTCTTTCTCTCTTTATCTACTCTTTCTCCTTCGCACCAACCCAATCAATGCCTTTTTTTTTCTTATATTTATAATAACACATCCAAAAACCCTAATTCCCCTATTTTCTCATTGCTCCAACTTTCATGCTCATAGGAGGAGGGGTCAACGTGAAGAACCTTCTTCGCAAATTCCATTACTTAGCTTGCATTCAAACACTTCTCCATAATTCTGCCACCCCATGGATCACGTGCTTCCTTTCACAGCCCCTTTTTAGGGAAACACTCAGATGCATCTTCTACCCAAGTCAAGCTTTTTCCTTTTCTTCACTTCTTTTTATTGCCTTCCTGTTACTACAATCACTCTTCCTACAACATAAGGAAAAAAAAAATCAAAAAACACATAACTTTGTTTTCCACGAAATTTGTCTTTAACTCCACAACAAAAACTGTTCTAACTCCTTGGGTAAAAAAAAACATAACCAAATTACTTACGTTGTGTTTTGTCCTGTCTCTTACGTTTATTAGACAACATGGAATCCTACGACTCCATCACCAATTTATCGTACGCTTTACACCAACTTTTGTACCTTGAATTGGAGTGCAGCGTACAACACGTCCCATAAATATTACTCACAATTTACATTGCTATAATCATAAAAAAAAACAAGACAGAGTCATAAAATATGCATTGTATAAATGATTATACACATGTTGCGATCAATTATTGTAGATATGATTAGAGCAAAATCTGAGTTTGTGATGTTGGTAAAAGAGAGTTGAAATTTGTTTAGAAAGGGTAAAAAGGAGAAGGAAAAGTAGTAATGTTTGGCGTAAGCAATAAGCACCCCACACTGTGAGGGGCTAAAGGGAAAATAATGAAAATGAATAATAATAATAATAATATTTATTATTAGGTTGTGTGTGTGTGAATAATGGTTGGAAAAGGTAAAAAAGAGAAAGATGATGTAAAAATAATTGAGTTGTGTAGGGTGGGACGTAGAATGCAGCAGTCACAGTCCTATTTGTTGAAAACACCTCTGCACCTTCTCATTATGGGCCTACAAAATGCAATCTTCATTAATGCTCTCTTTCTTTACATTTATTTCCCAATCAAAAACTCTCCCAAAAATATGAATGGGAATAAACCTTTCCTACATTGAAAACTCAAATAAGGGGGGAAAATGTATATAAAAATATTAGAGATCGATATTCATATATGATACCTATTTGTCTAATTTTAAAAAAATTGATTATTAAATTTTTTATAATTTTAGTTTAATTTTAATACAATTTAAAAAATACATTAAATTTTTAAAAATTTAAATTTGTTTTATAAATTTTTATTATGATTACAAAAATAATGAATAAATCTTTTTAAATTCGTCATTAGAAATATTTTTCTAGTAAAAAAAATTAAAACATATTTATGCACATAAATTTTTATTGTCAATTTAAATAATTTATAATTGTATAATATAAATCTGTGTCTTAATTTTAGAAAATATACATATCAGGGTCTGTGCTACGTATATAAGACTCACATATAAAAAAAATATGAGAGGAATGAGAAAAAAAAATTTGAACCTATTAAAAAAATCGAAATTCTTTAAAACAATAAAAAAAAAAAAAAGAGTTTGACTTTGATTAGAGTATGAATCTAGCATGAATGAGGGAAGGTTTGTTTTATTAGAAGAAAAAAAAGGCTAAACACTTATAAAAGGAATGTAGCATCCATTCTTACCCTTTTTTAGATTGAAGATATTTTATGCCAATGAATGTTATTTTAATGAAAACTACATGCTTAAATTATGTTCAATCAATATGATATATCATGACTAACATGAGTCGATTTAAATTTTTAAATAACTTTACCATTAACTTAAAAGCATCTTGAAAAATAACATACAAATGTAACAATAGTTTTCTTAAATTTTCTTAGCATTTATGTTTTTTATATTTACTAAAATATTTAATTGCATGTTTTATAAGATTTTAATATTGATTGATTTTCATCCAATTTAGACGAAAAATAATTAATCTAATTAAAATGAAATATTATTATATTTTGACCATGTCCTTTCAATTTAGTTAGTTTTGAACTTATTTGTTTAAACGACTCTAGTTGTTAGACTTTTTTATAGAATAAAAATGTTTCTAGTTGGACTTTTCCATAGAATAATTATTACACACGGGACAATTTTTTTACAATTTTTTACCATAATCATTGTATTTTGAAAACTTAATTATTTCTAATTTTTGAAACATGAATTTCTATTATAATAAAGAAACTAAGGCAAAAAGAAAATAAAGTATATCAAAGTTAAGCTTTAAGACTTGCTAAGTATAGAGTGGTGAAGAATACTTCATAGTAAGACATGTTACTTAATTAGAAAGGAAAGTTAACTATTTGATTGGTCTTCTTCATTTGTAATAGTTATTTTTTCTTTAATCAACACTCATTTGAATTATTGGACTATGATCCATTTTTAAATTGAATTCATCCTAACCTATCTCCTGATATTCTTATATTTTAAGTTGAATAGTTTAAGGCATTATTGAATGTGTTATTTATACTTAGAAATGTTTCAGAAAAAATTACAATGTAATTCTTAAAAGATAACAAAAATTAAGGAACTCAATTTACATTTTATGATTTATAATATTGGAGGTGATAAAGTCCTCAAATGACTCAGTATAAATAACTACAAATAAAATTAGAATACTCCAATTGAAACTAATTAAAATCTCACAACATTGAATAACCAGTATAAATTCTAACAGTAATGTTACCAAAAGAAAACAAAGAAAAATACTTTGAATAAAGAAAAGAAAGAAAAATACTTTGAATAAAGAAATGAAAGATGTGTAAGTAACTAAATTATAAACTATCATTATTGTATTTATTGATGGTTTTTTAGGTTTACTCTATCATAATTATTCATTCCTAGATATTGTGTTTATGAAGAATATTGTGTTTATGAAGAATGTTGTTTTAGAAAAAGAGATGACTCCTAATTAGAGCATCAAGTATAACTATAAACCGTGGTTTCCAGTCTAATTGTGTGTCTTTCTTGGTCGACTTTTCCTCTTATATTGAGTCTTTTTCCATTTCGTTTCCTAGTATTTATTGTGCATTATGACGGCTTTATCCCGCATACCTATCAATCACCATAATTCTCCTTCCTAATGATAAAGACGAGATCTTCATTAATTTCGTCCTTTTGCTATGATTACGGGATCGATCCATGACTTCCTAGATTTTCAACCTCCTATATAAGTCGGTGAGACTAATAAACTTTCAAAGTCTTCCAAGATTGACCCATGACCTCACAAATGCAATTACCAACTATTTTAAAGTGTAAATTGAGAGAAATGGCATAAAGATATGTGGTTGAAATGCCTTTATAGGAAATTTTGACCACCCATTAGGACCGAGAGAGTCTATAAATAGGACCCGTGTCTTGAGAAATGGTTAAAACACGTACACAATAATTTACAACACCAAACACGCCCCATGCAAAAATTACTAAACTTGTCTTCCACATTTCTTTCATCTTTCTTAACTTTTATACCTAAATAAATATACTTTGTTTAGGTAAGGTGTACCTAAATAACAAAAGATAATGTTTTTCAGTAAAAGAAATGGAAAAATATTTTCAACAAATTGATAGATTCAGCTCCGCAGATATTAAATTGTAAATAAAATATATATTTAGAAGTAAAAAATTCAACAAATTGCCACTTTCGTAAACTAAATTCTGAGTTCTGGACCCACTTTGTAACAGAACCATGATAAATAAGTATCTCTCTTCTTTGCTGAATGGTTTATCACAAGCAAATTTGGTCATGAACACTGATGGCAATTGCGTAACGGTGTTCTCTTTTCATTCTTTCAAGTTTGAACAAATCTCACCGACTTATTTCAGTTGAGGAACATAAATCTCAAATGGGCTATCAAAAATATTTTATGGTGAATGCTTTTTTATTAAGCCTTCTAATAGATAATATATACAATAATTTAACTTGAAAACGAATATTTTTTTACGAAATGAGCATAATTTTATACAGGAACCAATAAACACCCATGCATTCAGTGACATGCGTCACTCCAGTGGGCAGAGAGAGCTAGCTACGTTCATCGCGCGAACGAGGCCTGTTCCAATTGCGCATCAGTAAAATTCCCCATTGCACAGCTTCACTTTGAACACAGCTTTCTATATACCTGAAACTTCCTCCTTCATCAAACCATATATTTCTGCTATTTTCTAATGTAGAAAGGAAGAAGACAATTCAACTTTAGATGTTAAAATTTGTGGGCTCTCCTGATTTTTGGTTGCTCAAACCTCTATGGCTAGTAAGCGCAACTTCACCTGTAGCCTTACAGCACTGAGTACCCACAAAAAAGCAACTCTGCGCCACACACCTCAAATTTCTCTTTCTGTTGTCTGACTACAAATTCACCTGTCCCATCCCAGCATCTAAAGCACCAATGCAGCTCTCAGCATGATAATGAGAAGTCAAACCCAATTCCTCTTCCCAAGGCTCTGCTGTAAAGAAGAGTTAGTAGAAGGAGAGCAGCATGTCTCTATTCTCGACAAATGGCAAAGATATGATTCCAACTACACCCTATGAAACTCTCTCACGATTTCGGGCGGCACTTTCTTCCTCACTCCGTTGCAGTAACTCATCATAAGCTCTCACAGATTCGTCAGTAAATCTCTCCATGGCCTCGAAAATGCGCTGCAAACTAGCCTGTAGGCTACTGCTTTTGTCACTCTGATAAATGATATTCTCAGAAACTGAGAGACCTTTACCTTCCCCAGATAGCAGAACCACCTTTCGCTCTAACGCTTGAATTTGCTTCTGCAGCTTCTGGTCATCTCTATCTATATTTCTCACTTTTCTCTCAAGATCCTTGTTCTGATTCACCTGCCTATGCATTTCTAGCTTATCTTGTTCCCATATCTGAAGCACACTCATCGTAAATACATGCATGGACTCAACTACTTCCTTCTCAGATATTCTATCCAAAGCCTGGGACCACTGATTGCATATTACAAATATTTGCGGAGCCCCAATCCTACCAGGTGAAAAGGGGACTATGCCATCAGGTGTTTCTTCAGGTTCATATAGGAGACATTTCAGCAGCCAATTGTTCAATGCTCTAACATAACCTTTCTGGGCACTTATCCAGCCAGAAAACTGGAAGGTCCAATTGATGAGCTCTTGTTCAAGTTGCTTGGTTGCTTGAAGATGACTGTCACCACTCTTTATCCTGGATCCAACGGAACCCAGTATTCTGGCTTCTCTAATAGCTTCACACTGATTATGATGGCATTCAAGCATGGATTTCCACATTCTGGTCAACCTGAAAATAAGAATGTCATATTGCATCGTACAAACACGGAATGTTATGCACAGGCATCCTATAAATCCTCGGATGATAATTACATCACTCTGAGAAAAGGCAAAATGTGTATCCCATACATACTATGTATGAATGGATATCTCACATGCATGTCTTATTGAAAAGAACATGTATAAAATGTCAGCTACTTCAAAAGAAAAAAAGAGAGAATTAATTCAAGACACAAACTTGAAAAGAGAAAAAAGAGGCATGGGCGACAACATCACAACTTGTGTGCAACCAAAAACTGGATGTAGAAACACCTAATACTGAATTCAAGTGATCAATCCTCTAGAACAAGGACAGACAGGGTATGTATATTTTAAGGTTTACAGGTTCCTATTGCAGATTGTGGAGTAATAATTTTTAAGAAAAACTCTTGGGAGGTTGCATCATTTCCTTGTAAAGGGGGGGTTATTCCTCTAGATGACAGCTCAAGCACAAAATGATCTAATAATAGGTCAGATGAGCCACCAAATTATATACATTATGGTTGGAAAATATAAGCATGCATAAGAATAAATGGCAAGATTTGTCAAAATGATCAGAAAAGGTCTTAGAAGATGAACGGTATTTGGGCTATCAGCAGATTGCAGGTGGCTTGGTTGAATTTCCTCGGGATATTCATTTCACCGTGGCTATCAAAGAATTATGAGGAACCATGCATCAACATTTCATATGGGTTAAAATATAGAGGGTATGAAGCCGATGGAATGGAACCTCAATAATCAATATCCCTTTCATTAAATACTTAGTGAATGTTTTACGGGACATATTTAGTTCAGTTATTGGAAACATATACATAAAGCTAAAAGTTGAAAGTACCACTGAACAAGCCTGAAAATTCAAGATTATTCATTATACAATGAGAACAAATTCTTAACTTTTACCCCTTTAGACATGGTTGCCTTGCCTGCATTGTTTTACTTTGACTACAGAATACTGACACTACCAGCTGACAGGTCTTCAGGTTTCCACGCGATAATAAACGGATCAAATTTTGTACAGAGAACACATAACTTGACCCTAAACTTTTTTCAAATATTTTCAAAAAATCAACATGGGTTCATTTAGTTCATTAATCATATACAGTGTTATGCAAATGAGCAAAATTGTATTTTGTAAAAACAAATTGTCTTATTTTTAAAGGGGTAAACAAGTCTTTTATTGTAATTGACTTATAGTAACTAAAGATTAGCAAAAGTTGCAAAATAAAGCATGAGTGTACCGTACCATAAAGGTTCATCAGATTTGTAGATTAGAAATCTATTACCAGAATCAATCACTACTATAGAGTGGTTTCGATCGGGTTGAACCCGATCAAGCTAAAAACATGAACCAAATTCAATTGGTTTGGATTCTTGAAATAATTGGACTGGTCTAAACCAATCAACACCCCTAGTTTGGATAATTGAGTTGGATTATAATTGATGTGTAAAAAACAATTCATGATCTATCTATGATCCATGGAAATGTATTGTAGAAGTCCAATCCATCCATGACCCATTTAATTAAAACAAATTCAACCCATCCATTTAAAAGGGTGCTATATTTAAAAAAAAAGGCATGGTTAGTAATTGAAACTTGCAAGATTGTTATGGGTGGATCACCTAGTGGTAAATAGGCAGTAGAGTAGAGAAGACATTGGCTTTCAAACCTAATAGGAAGAAACACTTGTTCCAATTTCAATAACTTAATAATCCAATGTATTGCAGAACACGGGGAGATGGAAGGCTTGGATTGGATTAGATATGGGCTTGTTTTGCCATCCACGCATATGTAGCCCACCATCATGAACAGAATGATATTTAGAACTTGAACAAATAACCAGAACGGTAAGTTTTTAGCATCACATACCCTTGAATCAATTCCTTCAGCAGTGGCCACAGTTCTTCATCCCTTATCTTATTTATAGTCACAGAAATCTTATCAACAACCTGAATTGCCATTCTTATTTTTGTGGACAGGCTCCTAATCAGAGTTCGAGTCGCATCAACTTTATGAAAATCAGCACCCCTGTCATCCATACGCTTCAGCTTGCGACACTTCCTATCATGGATGACCCGCATCTTTTCCTCAGCCTGCAAACAAATGAACGTTGGAAAACCTCTATGCAAACACGGGTTAACAGTGTTTTTTCACTTGTGGAATCTAGAATTAGTCCGAAGTTTATTTTTCTCAAATTATTAGCACGGATTGTACTAGGACACACAAGAAGCGAAGCGAATGCAGCAGGATGAAACCGCCTTAACATTGAAATTTTTCTAAACGGGCAAAGAATTAAATGGTTTAAAAGTGAAACAAAAACCAAGGGAACGAGATTAGCGACTTTGCGATACAAGACTGAGTGACTGACATACCTTAACTTCATTATAGAGTTTCTTCTCCCAAAGTAGGAGCTTATGCAGTGTTGAGGAAAGATTGCGTGCTCCACTAGTTAGATCAACATCAAGACCCGTGTTTGAGGCGGATTCGGCATCTTTAGAAGTAGAAGGTAGGGAGGAAATAAGAGACAGCGAGGGAGAAACAACTTGTAACATCTTGGAAGAAGCTGGAACAACAAGAGTTGCGAAATGTGAACGATGTGAGAGAATAAAGAGAAATGGGCAGAGCAAAAGTTACCCGAACTCACCTTGATACGCGGCGTGCTTTCGATTGTGGGGAAGCTTGCCCACCTCAAGGATCTTGGAGATTAGGGCACCGGAATCAGAAGCCCTCTGAAAGAGATCCTGAATCTCTTTAGCAACCTCAAGGGGATTCCGGGAACCAGGTCGGCGGCTGCGGAATGCGGCGTGGTCCTTGGGCTTGTTGCTGCCATCATTATCAGCATCAACCACTTTCTTATCGACGACGTGCACTTCATACTCCACCTCACCTTCATCCTCCTCCTCGTCCTCTTCCTCCTCATCGTGGAGGTGGTTGTGGTGGGGGGGTGTTGGTTCGGGCTTAGCGTCGACAAGCTTCTGATCCCCGTGAACTTTCTTCACGACTTCGTGGTGGTATTCCTCGTCTTCCAAATCGGGGATCCCCTCCTCCTCCCGCAGCTCCCTGGAGTCGCGGCTGGGAGTGTAGTGAGCTTGAGGATAGTACTTCTCGTCGGAGTTATCGAAGAAGTTGAGGAAGTCCCAGGTGGAGGCCCGGGGAGGGGAGGGCGGCGGTGGAGGGGGCTTGGAGACGGGATTTCGCTGGGGTTGCGGTGGCGGTTGGGAAGATCCGAGGTAGGGAGGAGCTGAATAGGGATCGTAGGCGTAGGGATAGGAAGAGGGATAAGGATAGAACGAGGAAGAAGACTCTCCAACGTAGGCCGTTTGGGGACTGAGTGGCCTCTGCTCGTAGTGAATTGAAGGCGCGGCTTTGTTCTTCATGTAATTGATGTGAAGGTGGTGGTGATCCGGCGGGTGGGAATTGTCGTAGAAAGCGGGGAGACGAATGGGGGAGGATTGGGGGGAATGGTGGAGCGAGTCGAGATCATCGGATTCGGAGTGGAAGTGGAGGTGGGAGCCGCCGGAATCGGAGTGGGAGGGAGAAGGGTGCTTGGAGAGTTGGTGGGTTTTGTGAGGCGGAGAGGGAGACGGAGAGGGAGAAGAAGGAGCAGGTCTCATGGCGTCGTGGTGGATGAAGGAGTGAAGGGAGTTACCAATTGCCTTGAGGGAGTTGATGTAGGCTATGTGAGCGGCGGCGAGAGCGTAGCGCTGGTGGATTGCTTCGTCGAGAAAAACACAGCGATCTCTGCACAGAGCCACTGCAGGTAGATCGTCGAGCTTGGAGCTGGCACAACCCATAATTAGGGTTTAGGAATTGCAGAGAAAAATGGAGAAGAAGAAGAAGAAGAAGAAGAAGAAGAAGTGGTAACAGAGTGAGTGCCCCCACCAAAACAAAAACAACGAGTTCATGAATAAGGGAATCTTTTGCCAGCAAGGACTTCCTCGTCCGTTTCTACCATTTTTCAGTTTCTCTCTTCTTCACCCACTCAAACCATGCTTTTTCCTCTCTCTTTCTCTCTTTTTTTTATTTATTTATTTATTTATTAACTTTTTATTTATTTAATAACTCTTTTATTTATTTATTAACTATTTTACACAAATACTCCAACAAACCTTCAAAATCATAATTTCAATTACTCCAAATATAAAACATTTTAAATAATTTGTTTATTCCTTCATTATTATATAAAATCCACACGCACACCAAAGACCATTCTCTTTCTAATTACTTGCTATTTCGTCTACGCAAAATATAAAGACTTTTAATAGAAATAAAATAAACGGTTGGTCAACAAAATTAATATATAATTATCTTGTTTGTGTAATATAATTAATATTTTTCGTTTTTAATGTTAAACTAATCGAAATTAATTAATGATAGGACCGAAATAAAATATAAAAAGACAGTGGTTTAGAAGTATTAAATGTTTTTGTGAGGTCTAGTCAAATTTGCAGGTTTATTGAAAAATATACATAAGAAAATGAACAGCAAAAGATCAAATTGTGTACTTGAAAGGATAATTATTAATTATTGAGTGGTATTGTTGATTTGTTGAAATTAAAAAGAAAACAAATATAGCACACGATCTAACCAATAATAGGGTTAATTTTAAAAAGGGGAAAAAAGACCAATGTTTGTTTGAAATTGAATTTTTAATTAGGGTTCGTACTTGGTGAAGCATCCGAGAAAGGTATTAGCAGATAATTAATATTGCACCAAACCACACTCAACTCCCAAAACTAATTCCTTAAACAGAAAAAAAAAACATTAACAATAATCCTATTACAACTTATAATATTATTATTTTTTATATTATTTAATTATAAATTGATTTTTTATTATATATATTTATTTCTAAATTCATTACATAAATTTTTTTATACAAGTTTAAGATCGTCAAATCAACATTTTCCAAGAAAAAAAACTCTTCATCTTCTCATCTGAATCATTTGTTGCTGAATTCGTAAGTTACTTGAAAAAAGGAACCTATTTCCATTGCAATTAATTTGTATTAAAGGGTATTTAAGAATTTGTTTGTTTTGGTGTGGTTGGGTTTTGTATAAGTGAGGTCACCCTCTCAAATATAGATTGTCATCTTAATGCTTAATTAAGTGTTAATTAAGTGTGTTAACCCAAAGCAAAGACTTCTATGTTTTGATAGTTGTGCAAGTTTTCTTAATCAATGCTTAAGAATCCATTTATGGTCAAGTTATTTTGAATACAAGATAAAATTATGTTAAAAGGTATCTTTAATGAAATAAATTTGTAGTTTTTTAAGCTTTTTTATTTCATTTATTTGTTATATCAATATTTTTAAATTAAAAATTGGTGTTTTTTAAAAACAACTTTGTATTGCCACATATATTTTACATCGGTGTAATTTTAGTTGTTTACAATGTATTTTAGTGACTTTTATAATCATTGTGTCAAAAAATATATTTTTATAATTAAGTATAAGAGAATAGTTAATTAAAAATTATAGTTAAAATTATAAATTAACATTGTCTTCAAAATTGTTATCAAAAATAAAATTGATGATGATTAATCTCAAAATCATCGTCAATAAAAATAAATGATGACAATTAGATTAAGAATCATTGTCATATGTTTTATTTTAAACTCAAAATTGTTTTATTTATATCGTCTTTTTGTTTTCGAAGATTGTTTCTTTTCTTTACACAAATCAACTATGTCATTGCAACATTATGTCTTTGTCATTGTTGCTTAACACTATCATGTTGTCATTTTTTTTTCCATTATTGTTCGTGTTATTATCATTGTTGTTCCATCTGTCGTTTCTACTGACCTTCTTTTTGCAATTGTCCTTTGAGATTAATAAATTAAATTTGGTATAATTATCATTTTGGTACCTATACTTAGGGTCAATATTCAATTTACTACGGTAGTTTTTAAAAAAAATCAATTTGATCCCAAAGTTTTTAATACAATATGCAATTTGGTCCATTTTGTTAATTTTTCACCAACAACATTGACTTTTAATGATGAGGCACACAATGTGGGTTAGTTGTGCATAGGTGAGGTTCACGTGTTAAGTCCGTGTGTTATCCACATAAGAACCATAAGTTTTTTCCCCTCTTCATCACCTTGTAACAAACTTGTGCCCCTGCACCGTCGACGCAACCCTCCATCGATCCCGACTTTTGCCCCCTCCGTCGCACGCACATCCTTTGTCCAACCCCTTTGTTATGGATAAAGGCATGATGAAATGTCCTGAAATGTTGATGGAAATTCCTCGTTGTTGTGAAGAGAAAGGAGAGAAAAATCATGTCAATCATGATGAAATCACTAAAATGTCCTTGCTTTTATCTGCATTTGAAGTGAAGGTCAAGATGGTGGTGGTGTGTTGCAACTTGGTAGGCACATAGGTAGTAAGAGAGTGAAGTGTAAAAAAAATAACATGAATTTAAATAAAATATTAAAAAAGTAAAATTAATATTTATATTTAAATAAAATATTAATCAATTTAATATTTATATTTATTTAAGATTTTAAATAATTTAATAATTTTATTTGTGTGAAATATATGTGCCAAAATTGTAAAATATATTTACATAAATTATAATTTGTTTATAAAAAAAAGTTTAATCATACTTTATTTTAATTTAATTTTAACAACAGTTTTAAATTTATAATCTTAAACTTTCATCTACTTAAAAAATTTATTTTATCAATTAGACCTATCATAATTTTTATAACTTTTCTCTTTATTTTTCACAATCTCTTTTCTAATTTTTTTTCCATTATTTTCACCTCAAATTCATTCTATCAATTCCATCTTCAAATCAAAAGAAACTTTAAGCTTAATTCTCCTCGTGACCAAATGGTAACCCATTGTAGGGACAAGAGAATCATAACCTTCTCCAAGATAAAATAATACACACACGTGTGTATATATACATGTATGTATATTAACATATAACAATAACACTAGTAATACCCTTAAGAAAAATTATACGAGTTTTATACTCATTTAGTTACAAATTATTATATACAATAAATTTATTAACTTTTATGATTATTATTTCGTATCTATAATATATTTAATACACACAAAAATGTGTAATGTTTTTTTTCATTTAGTACGTTAAAAGATTGTTGTAACAGTTTTAAACTGTTCATTTTAGTTTGACTAGTCTTTTATATTTTATTTTGAACAATATTTAAGGAAAACCATTATTTATCCCTAGTTATAATCAGAGTATTTAATATTTGGAAGACATTTTTGTAAATAATAATATAATTTTGTAGTTGTTATTTTGATTTTTCTTGAGAATGTGAAATTAAATAATGAGGCTATTGATTTGATTTGAAAGTGGGTGGTCCAAAGAAAGGAATGATTATGCTTATAAAGTATTTTTGCAATATGGTACCTCTAATAATCCAATCATTTATTTTTATCATTATTCACTTTTTCATTGGAGACCTTTCTTTTTCTTGCATTTACCAATCATACCCAAATCCCTGTTTACCTAATTATTGCTACAGTTCCACTTTTGTTTTCTCTATTTTCCATTATTCACCAATAAACTCACCGCATTAATTGCTACCTCTTTTTTTGGTACGATAAGAATAAAGAAAAAATTACACTTATGATTTATGTCCAAATTATCCCTTCTTTATGCCTAACTAATACATAACTAATACTAAATCTTAAACTCTATATTTTCCTATGCAAGATAATCACGTAATTAAGTATGAAACACATGCTAACTAATTATAAATCACAAAAATCATATATACCGTCTATCTTCGATATATGCTTTTATTCATAAACATTTGATTGCTATATAACTTTTAGATCTAAAGAATTTATAAATCAATTTCAAGATGTATGTATACCTGTATGGATATTGGGGGCTGAGTAATGTTGATACACGTCGATACACAATGTTTACCTCACTCTTGGCTGTACTATTCTTCAAGTTTTATTTTCTCTTCGCGTGCCTCGGCCGGCCGGTGGAGGTACATGTGATTGCACTCCGACGCTCAAGTCAACGATGGTGTTCAATGAGAATTCTCTGATATTATGAAAAACGTACATTTTCCCCCTTTCAGAAGTTCCTTTAGTAGGTTGACTTAGGCCTTGACCATGTGGGCCAAGCAACTGATGGCTAGAGACATGCTTAGTGGTCTCTGGGTCGTGCTTGATGGTTTCCTAAAATCCAGGGAGTGTTCCAGATAACGTGTTTAACTTATTCAGCGAAAGTTATAACTGTTCGTTTCGCGTGTAATCACGTTCTTTATTTAATTAAGTTATTTAATGTAAACCTTTCGATCGTCCGGCCGGTATAGTATGTTTCATTGATGTGATTATCTGCAAATTTACTTTAAGAATAAAATTGTTATATAATACAAAGTTATGTATGAACAAAAATGTCAATAGAAAAGCAAAGTGAGTCCAACATTTTTCATAGTGAATTATAAGGCCAGCATAAGAGAAAAGGGGGGAAAATAGAGGATGGAAGAAGAGGGTGAATATGCAATGGAGTAGGCCTACCAACCTTTTTAGAATCAGAAGTGAGAAATGAGAGAGCCACTCACCTCAACTCATCATAATGTTGTTATAGGAATGTGGAAAAGTTATAACAGAGAGAGAGAGAAAGGGTTCCACTAGGAGTTGGACCCTTCCAAATTAATTGCAAATCAATATACACACATTATGCTCTCAATCACCATCACACACCCACTTTTCTTATTTCCCTTTTTTCACCTTTTTCTTCCAATCCTATTTATTTATGGAAAATATAGTTGTATATAATTCTTAATATAAGAATTATAATGTATAAAAAATTGGAGTTTTTATTGCATCTCACTACTCATTCTTTCACTTCATACCATTCTCTTTAAATCTTTTAAATAGGTTTTCGATTATGCTTACAATTATGACTTAAGGAAACCCTATTATTATCACCATTGTTTTTCTTCATTCCCTTGCCTTTTCACTTTTTGGTTGGTCGGTTGGAAAAGAGAGAAGAGAGGTTAACTTTCCAGGAATCACGTGCAAAGCACATGCAATGATCTTTAATTATTTAAACCAAATTATTAAATTTATTTTATATATTCTTTTACCAAAATGAATTTTTTAACAAACCAAATAATTTTATTATTTTGAGTTAATATTTAATTCTATTATTGTTTGTCATTTTGTCTTTTATGTTTCAAACATTCTTTATTTACCTTCTCTCCATTTATTTAATTTTCATCTTTTTACATCATTCAGCGAAAAAATAAGATATTTCTCCTATTTGATTTCACGAAGAAGACAAAAAACAAATGTAATACTTAAATCGATGTTTTTTGTATTTCCTACTAGATATTCTTACCATTTTTGTATTTCACATATTACTTTTGTGATTTGTTTTACATTTATATCACTAACATTATTTTGAAGAGAAGTGTATATATACTTGTATGATTTAGTTGTTTGATCACTAACAGAAAGAAGGGACAAATGTACATGAAAACAAAAGAATGGCTTGTGAAGTTCTCCCGTAAGTTTCAGTTATAGAAGCTTCAAACTCTAAAAATAGTCTATACAACTGCTACAGTTTACATTTTTGAACGAAACCTGAATATGTACTAAACATTAATTTTCCAATACCTTCCATGAAAAAATGTCTCAAGTTATCTGTGGAAGCAGATAACAATCACTGGAAAAGCAGGGAAAAGTTGTTGATAACAGAGTTAGATATGGAATTTAATCTTTATCTAATCAGAGAAGAATTCTTGCAATTCAGCTTGATCCGCACTAATTAGAAGAGGAAATGAATCAAGTTTAGTTTCTTTCAGCCTACTCTGTTTCTTACTGTGGAAACATTCTCCCTCTGACCACTCCACCTCTTCCTCTGTAAACTGCTCTTCAGCCCAGTTTTTTGTCTTATTGCTTTCGTAGTTATCAGGTGTTTGATTCTGGGGATAGGAAATTCCCCCAGTTTCTACCCCTGACTCCGATGATGAGTTTTGACATATGCAAGATGATGGATTCTCGTGAAACTCACCACTGCCAGGTCTCAACTCATTTGGTTCTCCAATAAAGCCTACCTGGAAAGTTCGAACTCGAGAGGCAAATTCCTCCCATGTCATACTATTTTTCTTCATGAATAACTGGTTCAACTTCTTTGCATTTGGGCGGATGGTGGGTTTATGACCAAAGTATCTCCTGCAACAGAGAAAATGAGTATGCTTAGGTAAAAAAACTTATTATCAGCATCAAGAAATATCGAAATATCATAATTGCTTTGGATGGTCAATTGCTGTTGCACTTCAATCGAGAGTTACTTTACGCTATACAAAAATGGAAGATATTTGCCATGTATTAAGGTTGTAGTTCAAATCTTTTAAATTTAAAATGCTTCTGTGCCAACTAAGCAACTTTCCTACTTCCAGGTACAGCTAGTGTTACAGAAAAAATTAATCACGGCACTAAAGATGTAGCTTACCTTCTTCCAGCTAAAATTTTGGCCATGTTGCCGTTGTTGTTTGTAACAAAAACGTCACTGTCGTCACAAACTATGAAATCTAGTGCAGCCATGCGAGAAGAAAATGGCACAAATTGTGCCAACTCCTCCTTGGTAGCTAAGGTCTCCTTTGAATGGAAGTTTGGAAAAAGAGCTTTGAGGGGAGCTAACGTTTTCTCACCTCCATATATTTCGCCAGATGCCACGTACAAGTCAATGTCACTTCCAAAACCAAGTGCTCTTAGCATAAGACCAACTTCCTCTGGGGTGAGTGGACATCTTCCATGTCTTCGAACTTTGTCAGGATTGCTTGCCTATTGTTCATTTCCAAATATATCAGTTTTCATATATGCTAAAAGATGTGGAGCTGATTTCTCAGATGCTACTAAAACCTTACATGTAGATTTTTCCACCGTTTCCTAATTTCACCAAGTTCTTTTTGTTCCTTTTCTCCCCCGCCATAATAGCAACCAGAGAATGCAAGCATATCTGGTTCAAATCTGTGATAAAACATAAGTTTAAATCAAAGTTGACATTGAACTTTGATAAGAAAAATTAAAAGATCGGACGTCTCAAGTACAAAATGTGAGTTAATTTTTACAAGAATATATGATCACAAATTCTGACCGCCATATCTGTTCCACGCGGCAAATTGCATTTCAGGGACTAAATGAAAAGGAGAGAAACCGGGGAATAAAGCTCGGCTAAAATTAATAAATTTTACCTCAAATGTAGAGCAATGAAATGCTTGTTTTTCATTCTCATCCGCTCAACCAACAAACGACCCATCCCCTGAATGGAATCCGTAAATTTGAGAGCATGATAATTAACCCTGCATCTAAGCTTTTGTAGATCTTCATCCAACGTATTAGCAAGTCTATAGTCAAACTTAGTTAGCCGAACAGCCTGCGTGTATCCACCATGTAAATGTCATTCATGGAATCAAGGACAACACCGTAACTTACGTATTACATTAATTGAAAATTAGCAATTGTCATAGTGGTAGCTTTGAAAAAAGAATTAAAAAAAGGAATATTTCCCATACACTTTTCACTAATTTTCACTAAATAAACACTGCTCACTAACTACGATGATTTTATTTATGTTATTTCATTGAAAATAATGAACAATACATAATCTTTGCAGAGTAACACAATCAGTTGCTTTTTGGCTTTTTTATATAAATTTTTAGGAAATAAATGTAACAAATGTATCAATTCTTCATTTATTTTCTTATTCCTGTATGTTTAATAATTTTTTTTGTTGCAATTATACGTAAGTATGTCAAATGCCATATGTATTTTCAATTAATTTGCATCTATGTAGTCGATCGAAAAAAATCTCACTTAAAAACCTTTCAGTACACCCTATCTTCAAAAGTAACATATCATTCTCAACACTTATTCTTTTAAAGTTCTACTATAATTTTTAATAAATTATGCATGCTTTTATAATATTATTTTTTATTTAATCAAAACAAATATCATTTTTATATTTGTAAATAAAATATTTTCCTCTTGAATATTTTTGAATTTGTATGTTTGCTTATGAATTTAAAAAGAATCTGTCCAATGTCCCTTTTCAGGATAATTTACTATTTTTTACATCTCTCTGATTATTTTTCAAAAAAGGCAATTAGTTTCCAATATTATATATATATATATACATATAATCAACCAAACATGCACTAGTTGATAACAAAAAATAATAATAATTGAGGCAAATCATACAACATCAAAATAGAAAACTACTTTGTCCCCGGATATTTTATTGACGAAAAGAAACTAAGATTTAAGTTTTTAAGAGAAAAAGTTCCCAAAACTAGCAACTTGAAAAATTTATACGATTGAATGGGGATATGAAGTTATAAATTTAACAGACTATGTTCCACAAAAGAAGCATATAAATAACCTAAAGAACAAAAACAAAAGAGCATACAACATCAGATGACTAGCTAGTTAGGCTCAAAACAGGGGAGGAAAAACGATGATAGTACATTAATGATGGATAAGAGATGTTTGAATCACAAATACAATAATGGCAAATTTTACTTTTGACACAATTTAGGGAAAAAAATATTTGATACAGACTGGTTTACATCATAAGAGTAAAACTTAAATGCCAGATTTTAATTGGAGAAAGGCGTGCAAATAATTTTGATGAAGATATACAGCTGTTAAGTGAAGATTTTAAAACAAGACTTACTCGCTTCCTGACCAGCATGGGTAAAACACGATCCTCGTAGCACTTGGGGGTGCATTTCCTTGGAACACGAAGCGTATATGGAGCCACGAACTTCCCGTCCAAATTCGGAAGGTATTTTACAACGCTCACGTCATTCCGCAGAAATGTTATAAACCAGTCTGTATCAAATAGTTCAGAAAAGTTGCTGCAAAAATAGCACTTAGTCCATTGCAAATTAAGAGGTGAAAAGACGATTAATTTTGCCCACTATCACACACGATGAAGAGATGAGTGATAGAAGTGCAAGTGCAACTCAAAGACAGACCTGGTGTCTTTCCAGAAAGATGCATGATCCAACTCTGGAACGACAAGTGTAGCATTCATAAGATATGCAGCCACGACAGCATCGATTATCTGCAGCCACAAGCAGCATTTGAACACCACCAAGTGGCTCGACTCAGTATATCCTCAAATCACTCGTGAAACTGGGTAGCCCAGACAAAACCCGTTTATCAAACCATTCATGGTCATGCAATATACCGTTGGTTACATGCAGAAAGGAGTGAATCGAATACGTTTTCCTCTTGAATTTTTATTTGATTAAAAGGAGTGCATATGAAGTGATATTAAGACAACCCTAAACATAATATTGCACTCTAGTTGTTAGTTGGTGAAGGAGCTTGCCTACCCCTGTTCTCTGTTGATTTAAACCTCCACTAGTGGCAATTAACAGGTACCGATCTGGATCAGTTTTCACATTAGCCTCTGCAAGTGCAAGAAATACGTATTTTCGCAGTCAAATTGCACGTCCATCGAAACACGAATGAACAAGTTTTGTTTAACTTGAACTACAAAAGCAAATGCATAAATTGGTTGCGGCGGTGATAGGAATTGGCTTTACTTGCGAAATTGTCACCGGAGTTACTGCAACCAGAGAAAAGGCGTGACTGCGTTGAACTCCATAAATCATGACTGCAACTTCCTCCACTCGCCTTCCAAGTCCAAACAGCACAGAAATTAAAAAAAAAAAAAACAGAGTAAAATGAAAATGCAAAAATGGAGTTCGGTTTCATATATAGCTTACCGGAACACCGAACACGGAATCCTGATGAGCATCCAGTAGTGATCGGACTTGGACGTTATTGTGAGCGTGAGGCGGAGTCTAACACAGAGCAGCATGGAGCGCAAGGAAGAAAGGAGGATTGAATTTAGTGGAAGAAGAAAAGAAGAGAGCAGTGAAACAGAGTGCGGTTCTGCATTTACCGGCGAGGGAACGAACACAGAGAATAGGGCGAAGAGGAGAAGAAGAGAAGCGGAGATGGCGGAAATGAGAGTGCGGTGGGGGAAGCGACTTCGGAGGACGCTCGCAATGAGGAGTCCAATGATTCTGGATTTGTCTGCGCGCGTTGTGAGATGCTTTTTTCTTTCCATTACAGCAGAATTTTCGAACTCAATGCGGCGGTGCTATTTGTTGGCCGGAGGAGGAGGAAGAAGAAGCGCGTTTGCAGGAACGACGCCGTTTCTCCCGTTTTCCATTTTGTGACCTTTTCTTGTGTTTGCTCTGAAGAATAGAAGGAAGAAGTTAGAGAGGAGAAGAGGACCTTCGAACAAAAAACAACGCCTACTTTCTCTCTCTTCTACCTCCCAACAAATCAAATTTCACTCTCTCACACCAAATCACAATTTCTATCACCAAATCGCAATTTCAATCTCGATTTCGATTCTGATTTCGTGCGTATCAAGTTTGTTGGATGCCTCACTCACTCTACCCAATCAACCCACCTAAATTAAGAATTCAGAGTCTGTTAGATTAAAACTGTTTCATTGTTTGTTACAACTCTCAACTCTCTTATGCCTTTCTTCAACACTTTCTTCCTTTTCTCTACCATACCTTTCTACCTCACCATTGTTAGAGACTACTACTTCTAATTTACGTAGCACACTCACACGAACAGAAAATTCCCACGGACACATACACAAAAAAAATACACATAATAATGTAAGATACTATATGTAATTATATATTTACGAATTATATAAATTAATAATAAAGATTGAGTAGTATTTTTTCTGATGTATGTTGCTTCCCGAACACAGATACTACAGACACAAACACGACAAGAAGATACAAATAACAATGTAAGATACAGATATACGAATCTATATATTATATAAATTGATAATAAAGATTTATCTGCACAAGTATGTTCCATTTTATTTTAGCAAAAAGATGTTTTTCATCACTGATTTAAAAATTTTCGTTCCTTATTTTTATAATCATAACTAAAATTTATACAATGTATTTGAGTTTTTAGAAAATTAATGTATTTTTCATTTTTAAAATTACGTTAAAACAGACTGAAATTGTCAAAAATTCAACAATTTTTTTTTAAATTATACACTTTACCGATACGTATACTACAAATGTCATATAAATATTAGTCTCGGATACATATATTTAAGAGAAATATCCGAACCTCTTAATTTCTAATTACATTCTCATTTCTAATTATCTCTTATGCTAACACTTATTTTCTTCTGTAATATGACCACTGAAAAGAAACTGGTTTCTTAACGTATACGTGGCCATTGCCAACACGTAACAACCACTTATATTGATTGATGAACATTTAAGGCACATATTATTCTTTCTGAACCCTAACTTTATTAGTTACTACTTATTTTTGAAATCCCATAAAAAAATTTGGTCGCTCTTCACATGCGTTTCATTTTTCTTTACCAAACAAAAATTGGAGACAAAATCTTTAACAAGAAAGGAGTTGAAGAAGAAGCTATCATATCTATGGAAAATAAAATTGAACGAGTGAAAAGTGACAACAAAAGGAGAAAGATGAAAATGTTATTATACATCTAATTTTGTAGTGGATACTTTGTATTGTGTAAATTGTATTTATAATGAGATATTTCTTTTTACAACAACTAAAATCATATTTAAATTTAATTTTAACTATTAGTAAAATACATGCTTCATATTTATTTATGTCGTATAAAAAAATTCTCACAAATTTCCCCTCTCTAAAGCTTTAAATATTTGAATTCATTTTTAATAATAGTAGAACAATAATCTTTTAGTTGTATACTATAAAACAAATCGAAAGATACGATGGCTTTTCTTATTTTTTTTTAAATTTAATGTTATATTATACGTTTTGAAAGCAACGAACAATAGCTTTATTTCTATTTTAAAATACACGATTCTAAAAAAATACATGATTAATAGAAATAGTAATGTTTATAACTAATTCATGAAATACACTAAAATATGGTAAAAAAAAATTAGTCAACCTAACCCGCAAGTCATACGTTTAATTTTTTCCCATCTCTTAGGAAGATATTTTGATAAATAAACCGTTATTTACTAAAAAAACAGGTTATACCAAACCTGGGCTTAGTATAGACCTTTTTTAAAAGTGGTAAATTTTTTTAAATATTTATAATATCAATTTAATGCTTTTGTACAATTTTTTTTTATAATATCTTTATTTAAAAGAAAAACATCTTTAATTTGATTTTTTATTGTCATTTCAGAGAGTTGAAGAACCAAACAATTAAAGATTATAAATCAAATTTTATCATAACAAACACATTAAATAAGTGTTTATCATATAGACACTTATTTGTAAACTCTAAACTAAAGAGAAAGCATAATTAAATTGATTTTATATATAAATTGAAAACTAGTTTCATAAGCTATTTTGAAGATATTATTGAAATAAGATGAAAATTTTTTATCAATACCTACTCTTTTTGAAATATATTAATTTTATTTTTATATTAATGTTTTATTTTATTTATTTTGTAATTTTGTAAATATTAAAACAGTTATATGGAGACTTTGAAGTAGCAGTTTTGAATTTAATTTTTTGAAAATATATCTATTTTCTCAGTTTTTACGGTTTTTTCTCAATTTGAAATTTTAGGATTTTGATTACCTTTTTTTTCTCTTTGCTATTTATGATTTTATCTCTCTTATTCTTTCTCAAATATCTTAGAACCAATAACATAACTCTCATGATCTTTATGTGTCTTATGTACATACTCTTAACATAGTCTTTCATTTCACACATTTCTTTTTTGGTCCCAACATACATTTCTAAGCACAACACACACTCGTCATAATCCACTTTCTTATTTCTCTCTCTCTCTCCATATCACTTCCATCCGATAAAAAGAGATATCCGATAAAAAAATATTCATTCTTCAGGACAATATCCAGAATAAGAGCACACACCCCAAGTTAGTCTTTTGCTTAATTGTTAATGTTCCTCATTTTTATTTCTTTAAATCTGCTTTTCATTTTCGTACAATGAAGACATAAGAGGGAGAAAATAGAGAATCATAATATCCCAAATTGTTACTTAAATACATAACATTCAGATTTTTACACATGTACAGGAGTTATCTTTATGTCATTGTTGATTGTTGATTTGGATGTCGACGAGGAGGACATACACGTTAGAAAAATAATTAGATAATATTTTTTTTAGAATTTACTAATGGAGTTTTTCATCTTATTCTTTTTTTTTTTTATTTTTATATTTTTTTTTTTAGTTTTATATTAGTAACAAGTAATTTTACCTTGTAACTTAATTATTAAAATTTTATATTGAAACTAATAGATGATGAGAAAAAATTGTTTCTATCTTATTTTTACTTTTAGCGACATTTAATATTTATAAGATACTAATACATACATAATATACATATATTCATAATAATAATAATAAAAGTAAAGAAAATGCTGATACACACGAAAAAACTAACAATGAAGTGAGATTTGCACTATTTGCACTAAAAACTATGTCCTGAAATGATTTTTTTTCTTGATAGGTCAGTTATTGAGCTAACAGAATTTTGGTTCAACTTATACCCACCACTTCCTCCAGACCTGAATTTGCATGCAGTAGACAAAGTTGTTTTTTTGAAGAGTGTTTCCACTAATAAAGAGTAAAAGTTAATTTTACAAATTCTCTCTTCTACTATGTGAATTTTTATGTCATAAAATAAATACAAATAAATTATTTCAAATCCATCCTAATTACAGAATTTATTTTAATTAACCTACATTGTCAACTATTAAATTTGATGATTTATAGTTATCAACACAAAATATTATTATTGATTAAAAGCAAATAACAAAAATAAAAATAAATAAAATTTATATAAATAATGATAAAAAGTGTTACAATATTTTCTAGAACAATATGTATTTAAAATTATTTGTGAAACTCGAACGTCACATTAATTTTTTTAAAATTTAAATTTATTGTATAAACTTATCCTATGATTAAAAAATAAGGATAGATCCGATTTCCATCATATTAGTATCCGTGTTTGTATAGATAACTTTAATAACTTCATGTTCATATATTAGATAAATAAATTATTGATATTTTCACCACTTATAAACCTATAATATTTTCCGTAAACAATTAAAAAAATCATAATATATTAATAGTAAACTATAATTTTAGAAAATTGAGGAAAAAATAAATCTATGATTAAAAATTGGGTGAATTTATAAAAGAAGAAGAAAATGCATTGATGGGATTGTCGTGTAGCCCTGAAAATGTATAAAACATTCGAGGGATCTAGAAAGATGTGCAGAGAGAGATAATGTGAGTGTTTGTGTAGTGCAAAAGGCCATACACAGCGCTGAGAGAGAGCGACACAGAGAGGTTTCTGGCGGCGTTACCTATACATTCTGTGGGTCGCATTGCAGGTTTTCATGGAGTTTTATAATTTTATAATCATTATTTATTAATTAATTGAGATGCGTTGAACTGAATTTTCTGGATTTGAATTAAGTGCAGGTGGTGGTGGTGGCGGTGGCGGTGACGGTGACGGTGACGGTCATGGAAGCAATCCATTTCACTTCCTCTTCTTCAGTCTCTCAACACCAGGGCTTTTCCAGAAGAAGACCCTTCCTATTCAAGCGCAACCATATCTGTTACGGTTATTGCCCTCGCTTTCTGCGCCAATCGCAAAGCCTCTCATCGCCGCTCATAACGCTTCGCGCCAAATCCTCTTCCCTCCCTCACTTCACCTCCGAACACCAACACGCCGACGAGGATCATCAGCTTCACCCCAATCCCTCCTCCGTGTAAGTTCGCTCTTCTTTTCCTCTCCATGCATGCTCCTTCTTCAACAACAAACGCCATAATTGCATCTTCAATTCCTTCGCAGTGAGTTGCCACTCGTTCAAAATGAAAAACCCTATGTGGATGTCAAACGAGAGCTTCTGTTGCTGGCTGTGCCTGCGCTTGCCGGTCAGGCAATTGACCCCTTGTCTCAGCTGATGGAAACCGCCTACATTGGTCGACTCGGTTTGCACCTTTCCCTCCCAATTCCTATTCCACTACTTTTTCATCACCCCCTTCTGTGTTATGTTATCTATTATTGCTTTCTCAGGCACCGTCGAATTGGCTTCTGCCGGCGTTTCCGTATCCATCTTTAACATCATTTCTAAGCTTTTTAACATTCCCCTTCTAAGCGTCGCCACCTCCTTTGTTGCCGAGGACATGGCCAAGGCTGCCTCTACTCAACATTCTGATTCAGGTTGATTCTATTTTACCTCTCCAACTTTCTCAGTGCATTCATTCACATCATTGTCTAATGCGTTAATTTCACAACAGATCAGGGTGATTCAGAAAATACTGGCAATGGTAAACCTTTGAAAACAGTTCCCCAGAGAAAACAGCTATCCTCTGTTTCCACTGCTTTGTTATTAGCACTAGGCCTTGGCATTTTTGAGGCTCTGGCTCTGTACCTGGGAGCTGGAGCGTTTCTACATTTAATCGGTCTACCAACGGTATGTTTTCAGCTCCACACACACTCCACCGTATCATTGACTTCAGTTTATGCATTTATTTATTGTAAGCAGTTAAACTTGGGATACATTTTGTAGTGCTTATTACTATTGTCAAAGCATGTGAGTTATAATCTCCTTTTTGAATAATTTTTTTTCAACAGCAAAATCCAACTTTTGCTCCTGCACGACAATTTCTCTCTTTAAGAGCTGTTGGTGCTCCCGCAGTTGTACTTTCTTTGGCACTTCAAGGCATTTTCCGTGGTTTTAAGGATACAAAAACTCCTGTTATATGTCTAGGCAAGTGATTGACACCTCAAGTTTGTGTTTCTTTGTTAATTTCACCTTTTCAATACTGTTTTATATATTTTTTGCTGTCTATTGTATTTTTCTGCATGTACTCTGATACCTTTTGAAGGATGATATTATACTTGCAAATTCATGAATACATTATTATGAGCATTATTTTAACTTGCTCAAATAAATTACTGAAAATTAAATTTCCCATCACTGCGTCCATCTCTTGCTTCGCCAATAATCTCCTTCAATATTTGACATTGTCTTAGCCTTTTGATGGCCTTTCTCATGGTCACGATTCTTGAGAAATTGATTAATTTGAATTTTCTCATGAGCTCGGTGCTTACGGTCAGTATTGTGGCCTTACTATCTGCTGTTTTCTATTGCAAATGCCTTGCGTGTGGTTTTAAGGAGTGACAAGAAAAAGATCTTTTCTATCAAATGAGAGGTTAATGATAATCTATTGGGAAAGTTGGCCGCTAATAGTGAATTGTTTGTAAATGATTGGAACCATGATTTAACAAGATGTCAACACTATGTTCGATTGAATTACAGCATGTTTGTTTAGATCACAGAGCTCCATCTAAATTAATGCATTAAGTTCACCTAGTGATGCTAAGCTAACAGAAAGTTATGCTTACAGCTTTTAAACTGGATATTGCTCTTGCTGTTTTTTTAAGGATAATTCCCCCAACATTTATCAGGGTACATGCAACTGTAATTAGTAAACAAAATTATCACTGTAATTTAATCTTGAAAATTAAGTTTAGATTTTGATACCTTAAGTGTTCTTCTTTGTTTTATGTTTCAAAATTTAAAATATTTTTCATTATACTGTTGTATGTAAGTTTGTGCTAATTTCTCTATGAAATTGCAGGCATTGGCAACTTTTCATCTGTCTTCTTATGTCCCTTACTTATGTATTACTTTCGGTTGGGTGTAACTGGTGCAGCCATTTCCACAGTTATCTCTCAGTAATTCCTTTTCAAAAACATTATTTTTTCCTTCTATTTCTTGATTGGGTTTAATCCTAATTATGATGGAATTTTAATACCGCAGATATATTGGGACCGTGTTGATGATCTGGTTTCTGAATGAACGAGCTGAGTTACTACCTCCAAAGTTGGGAAACCTGCAATTTGGCAGTTATATTAAATCTGGTGAGGATTTGTCTATTTCTTGCTTGTCTCTGTTTCATTATTATGTGTTACTAAACCCTGAGATGAAAGAACTTGTTTCACCTTCTTCTTAAAATGATTTTATATTCCTTGAAAAAATAGGGAAGAAAGGGAAGATAACAACTAGACACTAAATGCAATCTCAAACGATGGTTTAACTATAATGGCAGGGGCACATTTCTTGTTTGTGTTTTACTCTGTATATTATTTAGCTTTCTGTTAGGTTAATTTAGTTGTTTTAGTTTTGATCTGTGGGCTGCCACAGGTGGTTTCCTTCTTGGAAGAACACTTGCTGTTCTTTCAACCATCACATTGGGGACATCAATGGCTGCTCGACATGGTCCAGTAGCTATGGCTGCACATCAGATATGTATGCAAGTGTGGTTGGCCGTTTCCCTTCTTACAGATGCGTTGGCTACATCTGGTCAGGTAAATGAATCATTTTAACATTTTTCTCCTTGTAGTACGACTTCTTAAATTTCTTTTGATCCAGTAATAATACATGCTGTCTTGCAATGAATCAAGTTAAGTCAACAGAGCTAGACTATAATGAAACAAATTAAGCCAACATAATTCTGCTGTAGTCATAACTCTTGCCCTTTGTTTGTAGAGAGAGGAAATAATATGCTGGATGAAAATAAGTTTCTAGAGTGGAAATAGATGAAAAATTTAAGGTGTTTGATTGATGAGAAGAGATAGAGAGAGTAGAAATAGGTAAGAAATAGTACAGTGGGTCTTAACATTTTTTAAAATGATTTCTTTTCTTTTCCTATCCGGCCAAGCACCCAATGTTATTTCCATCCTCTCTACCAAATGGGGTGTTAATTAGACAGCTTTTGCTGAACTTCTTGGGAAAATTTTCAGTTTGTTTGACTTTGACACCTTTTTACATTTTTTTTTTTTAAATAAAAGCTTTCATGTTAGGTATCACTATGCCACTTAAGATCTCAGCTAGGCTGACACCTCAAGTAACAACAATCATTTACCATCACATGAAAAATAAATATTATTAAACAAAAGAAAAAAGAAAAAAAAATACAAAAATACGGGGGGACTAGACCAAAACCCATATGTTAACAAAAACGATACATAGGTAGACTATACCTATTCATAAAGAATTCTAA
>Ga0123342_1000709_pt1 | contig 54321 bp, 45 predicted proteins | sample Turbeawhitnodule_FD_89960 | JGI IMG/M metagenome (GOLD analysis project Ga0123342, IMG submission 89960) | Root nodule microbial communities of legume samples collected from Mexico - Turtle bean Mexico white nodule | ecosystem: Host-associated > Plants > Roots > Nodule | place: Mexico: Nepantla...
TATATTTATAAAAAAAAAAAATATATAATTTTTTTTTTTTTTTTTATATATAAAAATATAAAAATATTTTTTTTTATATATAGATATATATATATATATATATATATATATATATATATATATATATATATATATATTATTGGGACAAAGGGATTATTTACAAAAACACGGTGTAGATTGCCTTTCTTTTTCTGGCGTTAAGTTAGGGCACCTCCCCCTCTCTATCCTCTTTTTTTGCATTCTTTTCCACTGAAATTAGTGGATTCAAATGTGAACATTACTTCAACTTTCTACATGCTCTTTTTATAGCTACAATCAATCATGTAATTCAAACAAACTATAAATAAGAAGGGTCGATTAAAATTAAGGTTGTCATCTATCAAACAATTTATAAAAAATTATATATTAGTAATGTCAAACTTTGTATTACAATTAAAAAAATTATTATTATATTTTTATTTTTATAAAAATTATTTTAAAATTCATATAAGCTGTAACTTGTAATTAATTGTGAATGTATAACATACAAATAAATAACATTGAATGACTAAACTTAAATATGTAATTGTATTTTTAAAGCTAATTACTTAATGTGTGTGAATTTGTGCTTATAGGAAACATACAAAGTGTACTCTATAAGATTTTTCCAGCCTTGACATAAATCCAAACCGGAGAGACCTTGCACATGATTCCCTACAAAGGAATTCGAATTTTGGAATCAATCTTGTATTGAAGGGACCTAGATAGACATTACCTAAAATTTAGAACTTAATGATAAATTTATGCTTCATAGTATTATATAGAAAAGAATTATTGTAAAACTGTTGTTTTTTTCATGTTTTGTAAACTTGTCTGCTTTTGACTATTTGTTTGCCAAAGTTTCACATCTATTATAAGTTTTCATGTGCAGGTCATTAAAATAAATAAGGGACACAGAAGATAAACTCCAAGCACGAGAAATAAAGCCGAAAAATATGGAACACTCGCAAAATTGGAGGTGATGAAAATATTAGAATCTAATTTTGACCCTAGACCTTGAATATAAAGTAAGTGATAACTACATACCAGGAAAAGAACAGAGAGAAAGAACCAGGATTTAAGAAACGTTTATTAAAGTTTCAAGTCTTGGAGTTTTAATCAAATGCTTACAAAGATCATGGTGAACATCATCCCAAAATGAGACCCGAAACGTTTTTGCACCTCATTCTCATAGAAGTCGTACATTTTCATCAAAGTAACTATATTAGAGATAATTAAACTGATATTTTATAAGTTAATATGAATATTTTTAGTAGATTTTTTAATAATTAGAAGATATATATTAATTCAAAGCTAAGTTTGAGTGTTTTGCTTACATGTTTATAACGTAGTAAAAAATGTTTTTTTTTTGTCGAAATGATAGTCATGTATGGAGATAAGAGTGACATAGCAGATGTTGAAGAAAACATGAGAAGTTAAGACTACTTAATGAATAAATAGATATTCGAAGTAAATGTACTTATGAGATATTATGATTTTATTTTTTATTTTGGGGAGACAAATTTTTGTACCAAAATTTTGTAAATATAAAAAATAAGAATAACAAAAGGAGTAGGTTTCTCACCAACCTTATCGATTTCTTAAGTTTTTGTTATATCATTTGTAATTGAGATTTTTTTCCCTAATTAATATTCCTTCTTTACTTTATTTCTTAAATAACATGCTATACATTTTATTTTAATTAATGTTTGTTGTTACTTATTATTCATATTAATTTACACTTAAAAATTTTGTTAAGAATCTAATAATTTATTTTTAATGTTAAATTCTTGTTTAATAAACCCTAAACCCTAAATTGTAAACAAACTTAAACATATTCCATTTATGTTATAAATCTGTTTTATAGAATTATTTTAATATATTTACATTAAAAGTATGTTTAGATTGTCGCCTTAAAAAAACAATCCTATAAAAAAATTATTATTTTTTTATTCGAGATAATTTTTTTTATTATCATTTTTTTTATAAAAATCAAATTGACATGTCTAGTGGGATTTGGGTTTTTTTTAAAAAAAAGTTTGTAAATCACATAATGTAGTTAATTTCGTATATATTAAAGTATACATCTTAGCATTTGAATGATATTGAGAAGTAGTAAAATTATAATGTTTAATCATCAAAATAATAAAGCAAACAATTAAAGTGTTTTACATATATGAGTGTAGCTTAAAGTACAAACACACAAGGAGTTTTTTTTCTCGGCACAAACACACAAGGAGTGCAAAATACATTTGAGTGTATTTCTTTTAAACCCTTTAATTGGGAACGACTTTGAGGCCTATAGATTGAAATAATGGAACTCTTGCAAACGAAAGACATCGAGTAGGAATTTCACCTTAGCCACCTACACTAAATACGCATTGTATGCGAATTTAGCAACCAATGTTTAATGCTCATATGAGAAACTAATGAAATACTTAGTCAAATTGCTTATACATATATAAGTATTTTTCTCATACCAACAAATGGATGATAGTAACATAAAATAGTTAATATGTCATCTTAATAAACAATCTAAATTTTAAATTCATTTTACAAACTGCTAATGATAATACTCAATCTCATTCGTAAGCTACCCAAATAAGGACAGTCTAAAAGTCTTTCAAAATAAAAATAATAAAATCCCACAAAAGAAGAAAATAATCAAGGAAATAACCACATATTCCAAAATCAAAATTATCTTAAAATGATCTGAATGAGGAGAGTTTGGATGAATCAACAAGAATTATAAATAAAAAATTTAATCAATTATATTTTATATCTCCATTTATAGATTTTTTCTTAGGGTCTAAGTTATTAAGGTTTACATAATACTCAAATTTACTAAGTTTAATGTTAAGATGCCTTATTTTCGGGAATCCTAGGATGTGAGAGGATTTACTTTCTCATATTGAGTTTGCTTATAATCGAGTGGTTAATTCTACTACTTCTCAATTTTTTTTTGAGGTTGTGTATAAGTTTAATCCCCTTACACCTCTTGACCTACTTCCCATCCTTGTACTTGATGAAGCGTTGTGCAAAGATGGTTTTGAAAAAGCAACTTTTATTAAAAACTTGCACCAACACATCAAACACCAAATCGAAAAGGAAGATAGGCAAGTATGTTCAACATGCAAATAAGGGACGCAAAACTTTGATCTTTGAACCTGGGGATTGGGTTTGACTTCACTTGAGAAATGATCGTTTCCCTACTCAAAGGAAATCCAAACTCCTGTCCTGTGGTGATGGTCCCTTTTAGATCATTAGAATGATCAATAATAATGCTTATGAGTTAGATTTACCTGATACATACTTAGGGAGTAATTCTTTTAATGTTAGTGATTTAACTCCTTTCTTTACAAGTGTTTCAAATTCGTGGATAAATTCTCTCCAACATGGGGAACATGATGGAACCCTGAGAGGTAGAACAACCATTGAGCTAGCCCAGTCTCCCAGAAGGATGACCAAGAGCATGACACAGGACCCGTGGTTAGGTTAGGATTAGGCCATAGCCAATGCTTCAAAGTCCATTATTCCTCAAAGGATTACCATGAGCAGAACCCACATAATTGAATCTAAGCACCAACTATTTTCATTACTTTTAATTTCAGTAGATTATGGTGTATTTAGCATAATTTGGACTTGTGTCAAGCCCAACTCAACCTAGCTTCTAGAAACCCTCCATGACGCTCCTTTTGCTTCATTCTTACCCTAGTTTGGGCAGCACACTAGGTTAACCTAGTTTCTAGAAGGTTTCTTGTCTTTGTCGTCCCTTCCTCTTACTTTTGCCATTCAAGACACTCTCTCCTATAAATAGGGTGCCTTGCCTCTTGTATTTTGACAATTTGAATTAATATAGTCAGAAAACTCTGCTTGTGTGATTTGTGAGTTCTATCACATTTTGGGTCTTATCTTGAGTAAAATATACTTTAAGTGGCCACTCCTCACCACTCATCTTGGAATCCCTCACCCTTTCAAGTGGCGTGTTCATTCCACCAATTTCATAAGCTTTCTCATCTTTCTCATTTCCTTTTATTCATTACGCCCCTTATAATTTCTATTTGTTTATCTTCTCTTCCTTTTAAATTTGGTCATTACTTGCTCATTTTTATCTTGTGTTGTTTTCAATTCTGCCATCTTCATCCTTACTTTAATATTGTGTTTTTCTATTTGCTCTATAGAAGAGAATCTCCACACTTGCTTAACCACTTGGTTAAGTTCGTGTCTAGTGATAATCTTCTTTAATTTTTCATCATATTCTGCAAATCAAAAGTCATAACCAAAGTAAAACTCTTAAAATATGTGTCAATCTAAAATTAACTTGCCCATGGTAATCAAACACATGGTTTAATTATGTTTAAAAATTTTCTGAGTATCCCATGGTAATCAAACACATGGTTTAATTATGTTTACAAATTTTCTGAGTTGATTTTCTGTTTTAAAATTCCAACACATTTCAATGATGTTTTTATCTTTCAGCAATTTCAATTTCACTTTACAATTCAACATCTTTCAATGTAGTCTTTAAAAAATAAATGAATCATCAAAATTATTTTAATTAAAAGATAAATTTGAATAAAAAATGTATAATTATGGGAGTGAACCTTAAACATTTATGACTGCTTTTACAATGGACAGAATAGAAAGACACAACTATGTTAAAGATAGAGAGACAAACAAAGTTGAAAAACATAGTATGCCACTATTTCTCCTTTTCACCCCTTATTTCCATCTTTCCATTTCCTCTTAAAATTATCGATCTAAACACAAACATACACTCAACCATCTTTTTGTGACTCTATATATTCCTTTATAACACCACATCAATGAATCCAAACACACTCTCTCTCTTAATATGTTTAAGATGAGTGATTCTCGGTAAAAAGGTTAGAATTTAATATTTATTTCATGGATTTATTATATTTGAAAACATTTACTAGGAACTTGTCACACTATTTATGATGTATATTAATTATTAAGTATAGTTTAATTTAAGATATACACAATACATGAAAAACTAATGAAAATGAAATTTAAGAATTCTATTTTATTTTATTTACAGTTATAGTTGTAAATTTGTTATTTATAGTAATGATTTATATAAAAAATATAGGAAGAGAAAAATAGTATAATAATTAAAAAGATAATTAGTGGTAAGTGCAGGGGAAAAATGATGGATGGGGTGTGTGTGACAGGATGGGAGCAATTAAATGGGGGAGAAAGAGAGAGAGAAAGAGATAGAAGTGTGAAGAAAAGCAGAAGGTGATTTATTATTTGGGGTTATAAAGGAGGGACATAACGTATAATGGTAATGGTAGCAGACTAGAGAGAGAATTACACCATCTCATCACTGCAGAGAGGAAGAGACATTCGGACTGTCCCACAAACTTTACCAGCTTTATTTACTTAACTGCACCACACGCTCTTTTTCTATAGTCAATAATCTCAGATTAGATCCTATGCTATGCTATGCTATGGACACAGACTCAATTCTAACTCACACAAAAACCAACCATAATCATCTCTACTTCAACACACCATTAGGGCTTACGACTTCTCAATTATACTACAACTCACACTATTTTTTCCATTTTCAACCTAGCTAACAATATTTTTCTCTTCTATTTTTCACTCTTTAAATTAATTATAAATTACTGTGGAAATAGTTTTAAGGGGAAAGAAAAAGGACAAGGTGAAGGCTGATTCCGTGTCATCTATCTCTTCCATTAATCCGTCATCCATCATCGTCAGTATTTACTTGTTGGCTCTCCCTCGATTTGATCGTTCCTCTCTCTCTCTCTCTTCTGTAGAAGTGAGATTTGAGAAAGAATTGCGCTGTTTCTTTCTCTCTCCTGCTTTTCTTTGCCAGTGGCGCAGTGCAGGAAACGAGGGGGAGAGTTTCATTGGGAAGGTAAAATCCACCCTTTCTTTGCACCATTCCCTCGGCCATTTACATCACCATCCACCACTCTCTCCTTTTCTTCTACTACAACAAACCCCAGTCAGTTTATGCGTGCATCTTTCTCTCTTTTTTTTTCTCTCTCTCTCTCTACTCATGCTCCAGTGAATGCTTCAATGGGTGGTGGTAAGGTTTATAAGAAAGACCCAACACCCGTTTTTCCAAGCAAAATTGTGTAGACTTTGTCAGGAAAGCCACAGTAGAGAAAAAAAACACAATCCTCTTCCACTTCGTGTATCAGACAACAACTACAGCACCAAGATCACTGTTTTGGATTTTTCTGTAAAAGGCCTGAAACTTGTAGCATAAAATCCGGGGGAGCCCTGAAGACAACTCATCTTGGGAGCAAAAAGTAGAGGGAGAGGGAAAAAGGAGAGGTGTGGGCTTAGTTTTTTTTTCCCTCTTCATGTGATAAGTTGAGGTAGTAAATTTTGAATATAATATAGGTAGGGGAAACGGATAAGAGTGTGGATGGGTGTGTCTGTGAATTGGTGAGGAGGCAATGGAGGGTGGTTCTAACGAGGCCTCCAGTGTGATGGGTTTTGGAGAGAATACAAGTAGTAGTGGGGTTTGTCCAATGATGATGATGCCTTTAGTGACTTCTCATCATGGTGGTCATCATCCATTAAATCCTAATCTTAATAATCCTAATCGTAATCCTAATGTAAACACAAACACAAATACTCTCTTCCTTCCCATGCCTACTACTACTAATAATCACCACCCAAACCGCAATAGCATCCACGACAATAACCACAACACCAACACCTCTGAGTTAGGGTATTTCATGGAGATCCACAGCCGCAACACGAACAACAACAACGATGGAAGTTCCTCTTCTTCTTCTTCTTCTGCTGTGAAGGCCAAGATCATGGCCCATCCTCATTATCACCGTCTCTTGGCAGCCTACGTCAATTGTCAAAAGGTGAGGGAAAGGAAAAACATAAAAGGTTAACCTTAACTCATGATATCCATTGACCCAACGTTCCCCACTTAGGTGAAAAGTAGATAAATATAGACAGCTAGAGTGATTGAAAACGATGCTTAATTAATTTATTCAACTCGTTAACACTCTTTCCTTAGTAAGTTCGGATCTGAGTTGTGACATGTGAAGTAATTTCTTTATTAAAGTAAGTCATCCTTTCATACTAGTGACGAACTACGTATTATTATTATATTTTAAAGAAAAAGAAGTTGTAGTAGAAGTATAAACCCTTTAAAGATGGCTAGCTTAACTATTAATGACAAGCATGCTATTTGGTCGTAAGGATTTACTCATACAGTTGATGCACGTACTTAGCAGGTTGGGGCGCCACCTGAAGTGGTGGCAAGGCTAGAAGAAGCATGTGCATCTGCTGCAGTGACTATGGCAGGTGGAACGGCTAGAATCGGTGAGGATCCGGCGCTAGACCAGTTCATGGAGGCTTACTGTGAGATGCTGATCAAGTACGAGCAAGAGCTCACCAAACCCTTCAAGGAAGCCATGCTCTTCCTTCAAAGGATCGAGTGCCAGTTCAAATCTCTTACCATTTCTTCTTCCGACACTGGTGATTCATAACCCCTTCTCCGACTCCAGCTTTGATTTCTATGTTTCTTATCCTTTTAATGTTTCTTTTGTTGGGTGTTTGCCTGTTTGATGTTAATTTATTTAATTGAATATCCTTGCATGACTGTGTTTTCAAGGTTGTAGGTTCTGGGAAAGTTGTTAAAGAACTTCTTGTTCTTGAATTTAACCGAGTGCTTGCTTCATCTACTTTTTATGATAAAAGTTGAAATAATTTTCCTACCGTTAAGTATTTGTTTTCATTATGAATGATGTTTAATTGATAAAGAGTGTTTGTCTTTTCTTTGTTTAAGAAGACTTGAAATTCTGGCATGGGCTGTCAAAATGTGAATGGGTGGTACCTATCTGTATAACATCTTATCGGTGTTAGTGCATTGAATAAACTTTTGTTGGCTAAATTCTGCCCTTCCTGCGTGCCCTGATGATATTGACACAATTTCAGCTTTTTTATTTTTGGAAATACAAGTCTTTTCCTAAATTCTTCTGTGTGTTTCCCTATTTGATTTTACTGCTCTCTCTACTTGGCTGTTGTTTGATTTTGCATCTGAGTGTGGATAAAACTCATGCTTAAAGTAAATCCAACGACAGAGGGAGTGGCAGCTGGAATGTGAATTTGGTTTTAGTGGAGAGAGTCTAGGGTTTCATTGAACTGGTGCTCAAGAGTCAAGAGTGTTAATTGCGAGGTTGTTGGTGACTAGGTCGTTTCGGAATGTCATGCTCAGTGCAGTCAAACAAATGGCTTTAAAGAGGCTCTTAGGGGCAGTTGCAGGAGATATTTACCAAACAATGTTCAATAATATATAATATTACATTAAAGAAGGCCTTTTACACTACATTTTATCAAACAAAAATAAGTAGTTTTAGCTATTCACCATCATTTTGCTCTACAACAAATCATGATTTTGCTAAACTAACTTTTAATAGTTTATATGCTCATAAATTCATGCGTTTTAGTTAGGTGGCCTTTGTTATTCTCATAATTGTTGTATCTATGCGTATTGTCATTATTTATCATGTGTTTGTGTCCGACCGTGCAGTGCATATTGCCGTGGTTACTATAACTGTGTCTTTGATATGATAAAACTACACATTGGTGTGTCTATAACTGGAAATGGATGGTCACTTGCCATATGTACGTCTACATGGTGCTAACATTGCTGATTGAAATTAGCATTTGAATGTGACAACCATCGTTATTTTTCAAACTTTGCTGCTTGTGCGTTGATGACCACAGTGAAAAACAGCAGGAAACTTTTGTGTACTGCCTTAGATATAATTACAGCCGAGATTTCTTTAATATCAATCCATTTATGTATGAGCCCAAAGTAGTGCATGGTCTTCTGTTGATGTAAAGGAACAAATTTAACGTTCTTGGTCACAAATTTTTACGTTCTTGGTCCCCCGATTGTTAGTAGTTCATGGGTTTTTTCTGGGTAGAGGGTCCCTGTGCAATTTCATTTTTTGTAGGTGTTGAACAATTGAACTTTTTCAGTGGATTCAATTATTATTGTTACTACTACTTCTGTTATTGCTATTAATTTCTTGATGGTTTTATTTCTTCCATGACTAATCGCAATGTCTTTTTGCTACTATAGTTTGGCCCCTCCATGAACGTGGCTGTATGAATATTGTTGCATGTGATTTTAGATAAATATGACCACAATTACTGTGGTGTTTTGCTTTAATTATGAAGTTTTTGAAGTAATTCATTATGCACCCCCTTTTCTTCCATGTCTTATATTTAATCTTTTATTCTTTGCTGATGAAAAGAAACAGTGGCCTCATGCTGCAAAGAGTGAAATTCCATTTTTGCTTGATAAGGTTTAATATGATTGTTAAATTAGTCTTACTCAAGTTAAATCGGTGAAGTAGGCAGTGACATTTAAAGACTGTAGTCCTCTTTTCTGACGTTGTTGGGTTTAGGTATTTACTGTCTCAAGGTTGGATATGGAGACACTGTCTTTATTAAAAATACGGTTGGATTCATTTCTTATTGGATCATTTTAAAATCTGACTTGTGTTCATCATTCATTGTTTTCTAATTTATCTAAGATGTACTGTTAGTCATCCTTTATGTAATCGTACCCCGTAGTCAAAACCTGCACCAAACACAAGTTAGTGGTTTGATAGTTAAATATATCCTGTATTTGCTACATTAAGCTTTTCATTGTTGTATAAATTTGCTTGTCATGGAGAGTTACGCTTTAATAATAACTTAATAAATGCTAGCAAATTTGACTGAACTTTACTATAAACAAGCCATTTTGTTGGTTCCATAGCACCATATATTTTAGTCTCGTTAGAAATTTTCGTTATAAAGTTTGTTAGTTGATAAATTACTAGATGGTTTGGGATCACTTGCTTGGTGTCAGCTAATGTTTACTGACAAGGTAATCAAATGTTGTTAATTATTTCATCTTAAATTTAAAGAATTCAATTGAGTGAGATTGGTGGACACCATAAGACAGATGGTGGTATAAGAGCATTATAATTTCTGGGGTTCATGTTATAAACGCTTTACATTAGTAACTTTGGTAAGAAATTGAATGGAGAATTCACGTACCTTTTTCTTTCTAAGAAAGATGGTGTTCTTTGTTTTCTAATTGGGTTGAACGCAGGTTGTAATGAAGGTGGTGATAGGAATGGATCATCTGAAGATATTGATGTGCACAACAACATAATAGATCCACAGGCAGAGGACCAAGAACTGAAAGGTCAACTCTTGCGTAAGTACCGTGGATACCTAGGTAGTTTGAAGCAGGAATTCACGAAGAAGAGAAAAAAGGGCAAGTTGCCCAAAGAAGCAAGGCAACAATTACTTGATTGGTGGAGCAGACACTACAAATGGCCTTACCCATCTGTATGTTGCATCTATCACTTTATTTTTAGTTATATGTGAAACATGTTATTGTGGAAATAACTTAGCAGGTGTTTTTGTACCTGCTTAATTTTGATGCATGAACAGGAATCTCAGAAGCTGGCACTTGCAGAGTCAACAGGGCTGGATCAGAAGCAAATTAACAACTGGTTTATTAATCAAAGGAAACGACACTGGAAGCCTTCGGAGGACATGCAATTTGTGGTGGTTGATCCAAGCCATCCACACTACTACATGGAAAATGTTGTGGGCAATCCCTTTCCCGATCTCTCTCACACAATGCTCTAAGAAACGTTTTGGTGCCTGTGTGCTCTAAACCTATATGTGTTCTGTCAAAAGGCAAGGCGTTATTCATATATAATAAGTATGTTACTTTAGTCACTAAGTAACCATATTTACACACTAAAATATGTCTCAAATGTTAATCTAAAAGGATTAACCTTTTGCACTTGTAATATTAAGTGGGAATGAAGTCTTTTGTAATTCAGTAACTAATTTTCTCAAGGAAATGTGCATGTTCATAAAATAATGTTGGCCGCATAAATTTGTCTTTTATATATATTTTTTATCAAAAAATAATTAATAAAATAAAATCAGACACAACGAAATATTTCAATCAAATATTTGAGGTATCACAATCTTTATACATCAATTACACCTACCTTGATAAAACATAAGATAAGGTGCAGTCTCAAGGAAGGATTCAAGAAATCGTTTTTAGTGCAACACCCAAATCCTGACACCACAAAATAATGTAACCCTGCAAGATTTTAGAGCAGCAGCACTATAACAAGAGTTTAGTGCAACACCCAAATCCTGACACCACAAAATAATGCATCAACCCTGCAAGATTTTAGAGCAGCAGCACTAACAAGTATGCAATTCGTGTGTTCCTCACCAAAATACAAAAAGGAACAGAATTGATAGGAGAGAACCGTTTAAAAGACAGCGTTTATATATATATATATATATATATATATATATATATATATATATTTATATGAATACGTATATATGTATGTATGTGGTGCTTATGTTAAATATAATTTAACTTGTAGAAAGGAAAAGATAAATTTTAAGAAGCTTAATTTGTATACCTGATTGACATTATTTTCTAATACATATTTGCGTCAGCTCGAAAATACATTCACAATTTGCGGTAAAAAGGTAATGTAAGTTAGTCTATAACTGTATTCCGATTGATGAATAAATATAATCAAATAAAATGGTTAAAAAGTAAATTTTTAAAGAATTTTGAATGTAAATCGTTTGATTACTTTTAATCTCTGGCACTGCTATTCTTTCCCATTAACTAGCTAAAAACAGATTTGAAAAAAAAATAAAAAATATTATCATATAAACCGGCATTACATGAAGCTACCTAAAATGTCTTGTCAAATGAGAGTCTTGAGCTTTAAAACGTGTAAAGAAGATTTAAAAACGGAAATTATTTCAAAACAATAGAAAAAAATGCGAAGATTTTTTTTTAAAGAATAATGTTTCAAGACTTAGTGTCATCCACGTCTAGTTAGTTTAATTAATTAGACATATATTTAAACTTATAATAATAACTTAAGAATATAATATATAAAATAAAAAATATCAAGTAATATTCTTAGAAATTGAGTGCAATAGATTTTGGCCATGCATTAAATTATTAGTATAAATTTTGATTTTAATAATTTAAGAGTGGTGATATTTTGATACCTATCAAGCCGAAAACACTTACTTCTTAACTCAAAATAATAATATTTTATTTATATTTATTTTACCTTTTAAATTAAAATTCTAATACATATTATTATATTATTGAAGTGAGTTATAAAGTGGGTGTATTTTTTTATGGGTGTCAAATTATTATTTCCATAATTTAATTCCCGATTCATGATTTTGACCATTCTATTTTTTGTCATTTAAAAAAAAAAAAAATCTAATTATTAACTTTGTATATATTCCATGTTGATCCAATTGGACTATAACTAATATATTTATTTAAAATATTAGAAAAATAGTTTAATATTAATTAAAATATACTTATAACAAATTAAAAATTTTAAAAATAGATCATTTTCAAATATTGGTAGTCTAAGATTGAGGGAAACAATAGAATGATCAAAATCAATGATAAAGACTAAAAGTATAAAAAATTACAATTTGGTCAAATTATTATTATTATAAAACCTTTTTAATGTTTATAAATTAATGCCCAGTTATTTTGCAATCTGAATTTCAATCGTTGTCCATTTAGTTATTTCAGTATTCACCCGGCCCGATGCTATTTCTTGGGTGGCCCGACTTTAACGTTTTTCTATATAAAATTTTATCTTTCTACAAATGGTATAATGTGACATGACATTTTATTCTTTTCTTAAATTTTAACACAACCAAACCAATTTCAGAGGCTAATTTTAAAATACAAAAATAATGCTAGAGATTTGTACATATTTAAAGTAATAAATACTACAAAAATTTAGAAAAAAAAACTAAATAAAAATAAATGCTTATTTTACGGATAGAGTAAAAAGAAAGGGAAAAGGGCTAAACTAAAGCAAATCATGAATCAAACCTATGATAAAAGGCACATTTCTAGAATAAAAAGAAGAAAGGAAAGAAGAAGAAAATGTGAAAATGAAGTTATAAAGAAATACTAAGATTAAAATTCATATTTGAGATTTGTTTTTTCATCTCAATATTATAAGGAATGAATAAATAAAGCCACAATCAAACTACATATGTCAAATCTTAGGTCTTTTATAAAAATAAAGATTACGAAAAATGTCAAAGCTTCCGATGAGAAATAAGATTATAAGATAAAGAGTAAAACAATGATTCATATAAAGTTCAAATTTTATATTTAAGGAAGAAATAAATATAATAAAATGACGAAAAATGTAAAAAATAAAAAGATAAATTTACTAAAATTACAATTTAGAATAAACAACTAATGTTTTAAAGTTTACAAGAGTATTTTATATAAGTAAACTTTATAATAAACATGTATATATAAATTAGATTATATTATGATACAAGGTTCTTCTCAATTATTGATAAGTTGTTTTAAAAATATAAAATTTTAATTATAAACAATGATGAATATTATATAGAAATATATAAGAGGTTAATGAAAAATGCTAAAAATACTTTTGTTCAGCGAAGAAACTCTTACCAACGTTCTCTTATAAATAATAACGTGAAAAAAATTTGATATATATAACTTTCTAATTTATATAGAGAAAAGTCTTATATCACGTCTCAGAATTAGACCCACTTTCTCTCCAATTTTTCTGAAAATAAATTTCACACACCAGTCTGCAATTTGTAACAAAAGGTCTCAAGTGTAAAAGAAAATCTCTCAATCCTTTCCAACTACTGTTTTTTGTGGTTAACATTATGAATTTACTGTATTTTTATCTGTCTCTAAATTCATTTTTATTTTTAAATAAACTACTAATAGATAAAATATAAATTTCTATCACAGCTTAGATTATTTTTTAAAAGTGTGTATATATATATATATATATATATAAACTATAAGTAATTTTAAATATGTAAACCGGAGCAGAGAGACCTTAAATTACATGCACCGTTGTTTAAGCCTTGGTTGGACCACACTTCAATTTTGCTTCACTCCTGCTCATAACTTTAACTTAAATTGTAAAACTATTAAATAAAACATACAGTAGAACTTTAATATTTCTATTTTAAAATATTTAAAATAAAAATGCATAAGTTTAACTTTTTTTTCAAATAACCAAATAAAGAGTAATAATATTTTTAATCTTCATGTTATTCTCTTTCAACATAATTAAATCTCATTAATTTTCTGTTTACAGAATAATGTTTAAGGGGTTGTTTTAAAATTAATTAGATTCGTTTTATCAGAAAGAAAACAAAATCTTTAAATTTTAAAGTCAACAACGTTGCTTTTGGTATGAAATTCATAAAATATTCTAAAAAAAATACGGCAAAAAAAATTATTAAATAAAAATCATCAATTTTACAGATAAAAAATAATTAGTGACTATATTAACTAAATTAGAGACCATTTCAGAGACTAAAAAAATTATTGGTTTCTAAATTAGTTAATAGTTTCTAATTAGTATCTAATTAACTACTAAAGTTTTTGCTACCAAATTTACAATATAAATAATTGATAGTTAAAACTTTGATAACTAATTAGATACCAATTTAAAATATATTTATAAATAATAGAAACTAATAATTTTTTAGTTCCTAAAATAGTATTTAATTTAATCTATATATTATCTAATTATTTTTAATCTATAAAATTAGTATTTATTTAAAATTTTTGTAACAGTGAAATATGTAAATTGACACGTTAAGAATAGTTTGTTTCAATTGATCATGCAAATATATTGTGTTATAAGTTCTTATATCTTAAAAAAATAATTGTGAAAAATTATATGACTTATATATATATATATATATATATATAAGATAATATTAAGTTTCATAGTTTGTCTCAATCATTATAGTCTAGGTTGTCACCTTATATATAAAGTACATTTAAAAATTACAGCTAATTTGGCATAAAAGAAATGTAGATAAAATTCTTTGGTTTGAAACGGAAATTTTTCACAAAACTACTTTTAATCCAAATCACTATATCACATGGAAGAGAGAAGTTTACCCTCAACAGTGATCCATCCCAGCTCATGAACATTACTTTTGGCAGAGGTTACTGCTAATAATCAATACAAAAGTAAATTAAAAATAATGAAACTCTTGTAACTCTCGAAAAAAATATAGTAAAAAAAAAGAAAAAGAGAAGTTATGAAAAACACTAGGTGAAAAAATTGTTGTGAATTGAACCGACTAATTGACGAGGATGTCCTTTTTTTAGGAGTAAAGTTTGGTCTGTGTTTGGTTTTTTGCGTGGTTAGCGTGAGAGGCACATGCAAACTACGTAAATGGTATAGTAATCAATACACTGTGAACTAACTTTGAATAAAAGATAGTAACGGCTGGACTAAGACATGCTAAGTGCCAAAATGAAATTTACGTTCACGTTCACAGCCAAGTTGCAGCGCGTATAAGAATCATTACCATTCATGATTAAAAGGAAGATTTAAACAAGTGTGGTTGCACTGAGATCGATCTAGCTGTTGCAACAATGGGCAAAGTAATTGCTGCTTCTATAGCTTTACCAGTTGTAGCAGCCATTCTGATTTCCATGGTGTTGGCTGCTATAACTTGCTTGATTCATGAAGAGCGTTCAATATACTTGGTCTTAATGGAAGGAGATGCACATGCTTTTCGTCAAGAACCTTCAATGGACCAACATTCATCAACGATGCACATCAACAGGTTTTTTTATTTATTTTATTTTATTAGCAAAAAATAATTAAATTAAAATAAAATGGAATATTTGAGGAGTTTTCTAACACTTTTATCAATAGCTAGCTTCTTCTAAAAAAACAAGAGTTAACAAGCTTAAGCTAAATTCTGCAGAAAAATCTGCAGTACCAAAAGCACACTTCCACCTCTCAAACCCCAACAGGTTAATAATACACAGACACACTTCCACCTCTCACTTCCCACACTAACAATCTCTTTATTATATTTATATGATGTTATATTTGAATTTCTATTTTTTAATGATATTTTATTATACTCATTTTCTTCTGTATACACAACTTTATTATTTGTTCAAATTCATTTATGTATGTATTAAACACCAATTTGTTAGTTATTTATAAATGTTATGTCAATTATGAATTGTTTAACACTTATTGGTGTGTATATATATATAGCAAAAAATCAAATAATTAATTAATCATAAAATTTTACGTGAATTATGAATTGTTTAATACTTAATATTATTATTAAATCATAAATTTTTTATTTATTTATAAATGTTAATTATGTCAATTATATATATTAATTGCTTAGTACTTATATATTAATTGCTTAGTACTTATATATTAATTGCTTAATACTTATATATTAATTGCTTAATACTTTATATATATGTCAATAATTAGTTGGTTAAGACTGTTTTATGCATATTTTTTACAGCGAGAAATTGTTATTTTTTTATTTATTTAATATTTTTGAGTATTAATATCTCAAAATAATTTTATATCTTTTTTCAAAAAAACTCATTTGCTATTATTTAAAATGAATTATTTTAGTTTTGAAATATTATTCTCCTAAATCTAAATAACTTATATTTTTAGCTTGTTTAAATTCATTCTACATATTTTTATAACTTTAAATATTTTATTTATATTTTACAATTTTACTTAATGAAATACACTTGTGCTAGTATGTAGCTTTAAATACTCTTATATCATTTTTTACTTTAAGTTTTTCTTATAAATGGGTATGTTTAGAAAGAACGTTGCTAACAAAATGTTTTCCACTAAAGAATATTACATTTCAAATAAATTTAGAACGAAATTTTTTTCCTACCAAAGAGTTTAATTAGCATGCACTAAAAATTTTCAAACTATTATCGGATAAAAAAACACGAATATGACTTTTGATATATATAAATATATAGTATCGCAAATTTATCATACAATAATAATTAGTGATTGGGTGACAATGTAAACAATCTTTATAATGTTATTGTATATTTTTTATTAATCATTTAAAAAGTATTGTCTTTAAAATTTCAAAAACTTATTGTAAGGCTTTTGTTTTTTTGATGGTGATACTTTAACCCTCTAATCAATTATTATTTTAATTATATTTATTTTATTTTTAATTAAAAAATATTATTATATTATTATAATTGATTGTCAAATGTATTATGTTATTTAGTATGAAATGAAACTTTTCCTTAGGGTTTAGGGTTTATTTGTTTGACCATTGTGTCATGTTTATACTTAAAACGTGGCAATATTGATTCCTTAATTGTCATTCACCGAAAGGGAAATTAAATTAAGCACTAGAATGAAATATTGAGGTTCATAAATGAATCCTTAATTACAGACAAATTATGCTGATCAACAAAGCTGACCATTGTTTCATCTTTGGGTGATCAGCGAAGCTTCAAAGACACATGAGCACTTAGTATCATCTCACGATCTATTTCTGCAAAGTACCTTGGATACAGGAAGCTACAACAAACTCCACAGTTACAAACACATTATCAATGGTTTTTCTGTCCACACAACTCCTTCCCAGGTCCTCTTCTATTTTATTTAACACTACACATATTTTTCTCCTTTTCTTAATTCTTACTTTCACCTTTATCTCATAATCATTTTTTTACCCTAAAGTTTTGCTTCACATAATAAATACTGCATGATACGATATTTTTGTCCTCCCATTATTATGCTTCATCAAGTTGATGAATTTAAACTAACGAAAGAAGGAAACTATTTTAGAAAGTAAAATGAAAATTTTGAAACCTAACATTAAAGTCAATCATTTGAATGTGTCCATTCGTTGTTATTTACGTGTGCATGGGGGTGGTGACAAAAACTTGCAGGCTGAAAGACTAAGAAGTGGGGCGGGAGTTAAGTTGGTAGAGAAAGACAGAGGAGTGAAAATGATGACAACATACACACCTGACTTTCTAAGTTTACCAAAGGGAATATGGGCGCAGGAAGGAGGAGAGAAAAATGCAGGTGATGGAGTTGTGATTGGTTTTGTGGATAGTGGCATCAACCCTTTTCATCCCAGCTTTGCTTACGATCCCATGCTACCTTTCACCTCAAACCTCTCTCGTTTTGAGGCTGCCTGCATGACGGGTCCTCTCTTCCCTCCTAGTTCTTGTAATGGAAAGATACTAGCCGCCAGGTACTTCTCTGCTGGGGCTCAAGCTGCTACTACCCTCGATGCTTCCAAGGATATTCTTTCACCGTTTGACGCAGATGGACATGGCAGGTATATATATATATATATCAATTCATTTCCCTCTCTTGTAACTAACAGTTATTAAGATGTACCTTGCTCTGGCTAATTCCATTGGTTTCAGTCATGTGGCATCTATTGCTGCTGGAAATGCTGGTGTCCCTGTTGTGGTGAACGGTTTTTGCTATGGGAAAGCTAGTGGAATGGCACCACGTGCAAGGTCAGCTGTCTAATTTTGCTTTGTGGCTGCTTGTTTAAATGCCATTTAACAAAAAACAAAAATGTAGAACATACACCTCAATGATGTATGATGACATTTGTGTAGCTTCGAATGATGTTGGTTTTTTGCAGGATTGCTGTTTATAAGGCTGTGTATCCCTCCGTGGGAACTCTAGCAGATGTTATTGCTGCGATCGATCACGTAAGCTTCAGTTCAGTTCTCAATGGATTACATCCTTTAAGAATCTAAAATTAATCAAGAAGGAAGAATGTTTAAAAATGGCTAGTGTTGGTCTCTTAATGTTTTGTCCCTAATCGGGTGGCGATAATAATGTGAGTGGCCATAAGAACTGAAAAAGTTTGCATGATTTGCGCAGGCTGTCCTGGATGGAGTGGATATTTTATCCCTATCTGTGGGACCAAAGGAACCACCACAAGACACCTTAACTTTCTTAAACATATTTGACATTTCTTTGTTGTTTGCACGAAAAGCAGGAGTTCTGGTGGTGCAAGCCGCAGGGAACCAAGGTCCCGCATCTTCAAGTGTAGTGTCATTCAGTCCCTGGAGTGTCGGTGTTGCCTCTAGCACCACAAACAGAAAGTACCCTTCTTCTCTTCTACTTGGAAATGGCTCAATACTTAATGGCGTGGGACTATCTGGTACTTTTGTCTCTCAATACAATCCTATATTTTGTCCATGTCTAGTGCTCCAAATGATCTTAACGTATGAAATTCTCACCTACAGGACCAAGTTTTGGAAATGGATCAGTTTGGCATAAGCTTGTTTTAGCTAAGGATGCAGTCAAAATAAAAGGAACAAGTCCAAAGACTCAGGAGTACATAGAGGAGTGCCAACATCCAGAAGATTTGGACCCTAAAATAGTGTTGGGAAGTATCATTATCTGCACCTTCTCAGCAGGCTTCTATAATGGCACCTCAACTCTTGGTGGTATTATTAACACCGTGAAGGCTCTAGGAATGGAGGGCTTTGTTTTAATTGCGAACCCAAGCTATGGTGATTATATTGCAGAGCCAATGCCTTTTGCTTTTTCTGGTATTTTGGTCCCTCGTGTAGATGATGCCAAGGTACATAAGGGAGGACTTATTAGTACTACTATCTTTTATGTAACTGAATCTTTGCAATCAGATAAGTAAAAGGCTGCTTGAAATTGTAGGTTATATTACAATACTGTGAAGAACAAACAAAGAGGAACGAGAAAGGAACTGCCACAGAATTTGGTGCTTTGGCAGCTGTGGGAGAAGGAAGACTGGCCTCTTTCACAGGGAGATCGCCGATAGTGAGTAGATTTTCTTCAAGGGGTCCAGATATCATTGACATCAAAAAAAATCTTGCAGATGTTCTTAAACCTGATATTCTTGCTCCAGGGCACCAAATCTGGGCAGCCTGGAGCCCCATGAGTGCCTCAGAACCTCTACTCAAAGGTACTTTTCTCTTCTTTTTTCAAAACATGCTAAATTGTATCTAAAATGTAAATAGGTTATTCTCTCCCGTTACACACACAACATAATCCTCTCTCTCCCTTAACTCTTAGTGTACTCTTAGTATCTTGATGAAAGAGAAATGTAACACACTCTCATCTTTTGAACAAACACTTTATCATAGTTTTATATTGGAAATTACTAAATTGTGTGCCTTTTCTTTTAATAAGTCTTAACTCCTGATTCTTAGCTTGCAATAAATTTCACTATTACTGGATCATGTATTTAAAAGAGTTTTTTGGCCCTTGGGTCCAATCAGTACTGCAAAAAACCAAATTAGTTGACAACTCCAATTTCACTGAACACTCTTTTGCTACAAACTCATACAGGGGACAGTTTTGCATTATTATCTGGTACCAGCATGTCCACACCTCATGTGGCTGGAATAGCAGCACTGATCAAGCAACACAATCCCTTATGGACTCCATCCATGATAGCATCTGCTATCTCTACAACAAGCTCAAAGTATGACAATCTTGGAGAGCCTATAATGGCAGAAGGCTTAGAGGTCAATAGCTTGTTTCCCGCCACTCCTTTTGAATATGGGTCAGGCTTTGTGAACCCCAATCGTGCCGTTGATCCTGGTTTGGTACTGTCATCAGGTACGTATTTACTTGTATAGTGGCAGAGCCAGAGAATTCAATGCTTTATCAGCTTAGTTCTTTTACTCAAAGTAACCTGAATTATTCATTTGTCCTAAAACAGAATATGCAGACTTCATCAGCTTCCTGTGCTCTTTGCCAGACATAGACACAGGTGCAGTCGCTGCAGCTACTGGAGAGCAATGCAATCACCCATTTGCAAATCCATTCAGTCTAAACCTTCCTTCAGTTACAGTATCTGCACTAAGAGGGTCAGTTTCTGTTCAAAGAACTTTGATGAATGTGGGGAACACCACAGAGACGTACTTGGCCTCAGTTATGCCTCCAAATGGAACTAACGTCTGCCTCTATCCAACTTGGTTTACCTTAACTCCACAAGGAGTGCAAGATTTGGAAATACAATTCAGTGTCGTCCAACCAACGCAAAATTTTACCTTTGGTGAAATTGTTCTGACAGGAAATTTAAACCACATTGTACGAATAACATTGTCTGTGTTGGCTCTTTCAGTGTAATGAAGATCAATTGTTCCATGTCAGGTTTAATGTTATTAAGTTCGGTTGGCAATGATTTCTTTTACAAAAGCAATTATTTCCAAAAATGTTACAAATATTTTAGTTTAATTGTTCTTTGTCTCCTTTTGTTGTAGAGATGGTCTATAATTGGGTTTGGGCTTCATCAACCTATCGGTTTCTAAAAATGATTTAACAAATTCTTCCATGTAACATCTGTACCATGTAAATGATGAAAATGCCTTTAAATAAAAGGATAGTGTGAATAAAAAAAATACTTTCGTAACTCTTTTTCTATAATCTTTTTCTCTGTAATATATTTTTGGATTTGGATTTTCAAATCACATTTTTTAATTTCAGAAATTCTTTTTTGGATTTCCAGATTTTATGTTCTAGATTTTTTTTTCTAAAATGTATATTTTGCATTTTGGATTTACTTTTTCAGAATGAGATTTTGATTTTCGAATTATATTTTTTGAATTCTAGATTTTCAAATCTAGAATAGAGAATTTGAAAATTTTGAAAAATGATAAGATGGATGTTCAAATTGGTAAGGTGCATGAAGAATTTGATAAATAATTCACAGCCATCCAAATGTAGGTAATTTCTTTTTGCATCACATGAGATTTTTAAAAGATTAAACTATGTGGTTGTTAAAAGATTAAATTGTCCCCTCACTTTTGTTACCCACCCTTCTTATCGCTATTTCCCTGTCGGCACAGTCAACTTTTATCTATATATTGTGTCATGAACTCATTGAAGAATACATGATTCTCCCTTACTAATATGTTATAAATTATACAATTTCAAAGTCAATTTCCAATTCATATCTTAATTATACAATTTGGAAATTATTTTTTTAATATATTCCACGTTATATAATCCAAAAGTTAATATCAAAAGATTTTCATATTAGATTATTTTAAAATAACTTTAAAACAATGGATAATTTGAAAATTTTAATATTTATGGAAGGTGTAGAAGAAAAGTATAAGAATGCAAAACCAAATGGTCCCAAAATTGTATTGTCGGATTTGCGGGTGCCAGGTCGGTCGGGGAGGATTTATATACTTCGGGTAAAATTCTAATAATAACACAAATCAATTTTTTAAAATTTTCTTTTTTAAATAGTTATTTTATCCTTTTTTTTAGTTTTTTTAAACATCTTAAGAGATGATATTTTGAGTCCACTTAAATATTTAAGCCCAAAAACTTATAATTACAATTTTTTTTTATGAAAACATAATTAAAATTCGAAAAAATGAAAAATAAAAACATAATGAAAAAACAATAGTATTTGTTTAGGTTATAGTCAATTTAATAATTTGTAACTGAATCTAATTGTTGCAATCCTTCCAAATCCAAAATTTAACTCAGAACACTAACAATTAGTATAAACCAGACCTTTTACTACAATTTCTCACATTAGATAAAATAAAAAGAAAGAAAATAAATCATGGATTTCATATAAGATGTAATAATGATCATACCTAAATAAAAAACTATATCAACCACTCCTAGATTGATAAACTTAATACAAAATGTTTTTAAGTATGTGTTAGCAGTTTATTAATTACAATACACCGTCATAATTCATAATTATTTTATTGTTATTGTTGTGTTGCGTTTATTAGGTTATGTACATGTCTAATTTTGACAAGTGTTGTAAAGATCTTGAGACATTTTTTAATGATTTTAATTTCCTTAAAATATGTAAAGCACTCATGAAATCGAACACGACCCACTAAGCACAACATAGCGACAACAATAAGAATTGTAGAGGTGTGTTGTAATTGATAAACTGCTAACATACTATGTATCTTTGGTTCATATAACTTGTTATACCAATTACATTGTGTTAAGTTCATCAGTATAGAACTAATTCATATAACTTGTTATACCAGATGCATTACATCTTATATGACACGAGAGATCTATGAATTGGGATCCTAATGCATATAGATACAAATGGTCCAATGGGAGCAAGAATTTCCAGGAACATTTGGACTATTTCATTTCTGAGCAGAATAGAAACACCAAAATACACAAAAGATTAGTAACATATATTTCTTTTTTAAAATATCCAAAAGAGTCTTTATGTATAATAGAAAAAGAATACTAAAGGGGGCTTGAAGTTGGTAGAAAAAAGAAGGCAGTACTCCCCACAATTCCGATCTAGATCTATCTTCCTTCCTTCCTTCCTTTTCTTTTATCCCTTGCAATATATGGGGGATTGTTGTATAACTGAGAGTATAGCAAAAGATAGTTGTCAAAAAATCTTAGAATGTTGCAAAAAATCTCAGCCATCTCATGTCTAGATCCTGATCTTGCTTGAGCTCTATGTGGGTGCGAGATTGTTGTTCTAGTAGATCTCCTCCACAAGTCAAAGTCTCACTTGGGGGTAGATCTCCTCCACAAGACTCCTCTTTTCTCTCCGCAACAACTCGGACTAGGAGATGCAGTTTCGCAGCCAGGTTTTGCAGTTCCCCTTTTGGCTATAAGTAGGCCTTTTCTACAATGCTCAAATACACACTTTTCACATCTTATCTTTTTTACTTCTCTTATCTTGAGATTTTGGGGGAACTTGTACTAAACACAGCGGTTAAGTCCTCACCATGCTTGAAATTAACTTTGTTAGTGTTCTAAGCCTTATTTTGCTACACAAACCTATTATTTTAATGGGAATAATGAACAAAAAATATAACAAATTACAATGACAATGGGTACTTACAGTCAAAATAAAATAAAATAAAATCAATCTGTCCTGCACATACAATCTTTACACCTAGGATACCTGTAAACACTTCTTGCCTTTGGCCTTGTCTGTACATGTTTAGTTTGCCTAACTGCTTTCCTCACTCTCTGTTCAAAAACACGCCACTCTATAGTGGAGTTCTTCATAAATATACTCGCTAGCCTTCGTTTATTTGGACGTATTGTTGGCATTCTTCCACCACCATAATATATTCGAAACCCAGAGACCAAAGATGATAGCTGACTTCCAGAATCAGTCATGGCAAATGCATCCGAAGCACTGCAGCCTATGAAGTCTAGTGCTGCTAACTACAACAGAGACAGCTTATTGTCAATCATCAAGAGAATAACCAGTAGAACCAAAACAAACTCTCTTCTTTTCAGTAATTATGTTCTCAAAATGAGAGATGAAGCAGGTTTCAACGCTCAAATGATGTTAAAATATGAATCATACGTATTGAGAGAGATATAGCAAGTATCCACGCTCAGACAATGCCAAAATTTGAATAAAAAGTACGAGGTGCGATGTACAGAACATAGAGAGATCGGGACTTGGGAGAGAGACAGTTCAGGTTTCCACGCTTAAATAATGCCCAAAATTGAAAAATAAATATGAAGAGCAATGTAACGCAAAGAGAAAAACAAAATACATTGCAAGGAACTTAATTATATTTGTGACATCATTGATGTAAATGAAACAAGAATGATAATAGCATGTTGGTAACAAACCTGAGAGGAATAATTAGCAAATGGTTCAAGCTCAGTTGAAGAAAGCAAGTTCTCTTTGGTGACTAATTTAGGGTACAAGCTGGTCAAAGCAACCAATCGTGAGCGACCTCCATACAAATTAGAACCAGCTATAAATATGTGTGTTTTGCGATTGAAACCAAGAGCACCTAGCATAAGGATGGATTCTTCAGGTGTCAAAGGACATAGGCCTTCTGACCTGAGCTCAGAAGGAGAAGGTAATCTGCATAGAAGATTTCAATTGTTTTTAATGAGTAAGGCTCTTTTCTTCATAAATTAAAATTGCTATGTCTAAGAGATAAATATATAGACCAAGTTTTTCCAACAGTAGCATAAGGAGGGAAAAGTTTCACATGGAAAGAGGTTATGATGCATACTTTGTAGTTCTCTTCAGCAGTGACAAAGCAGGAAAATGGATTTCACGATATGCTTCCAATTCTTTCCTCTCTTCTTCACCTCCCCCAAATTCACATAAAGAATGAGCTACCATGTCAATTTCAAATCTGAGGTGCAAAGCTAGGTATTTGGATGCTTTCTTGTCATTATTTTCACCTTTCTCCTTAATTGATTCTGCAAATGGACCAACAAGATAATGGTCCAACGGTCCAACGAGACCTGAATGTTCACGCAATCTTTTAAGAAGCAAAGCACCAGTTTCTTGTATTATGGGAACAAATTGCAGGGCATGAAAGTTACATCTGCAACGAAGTCTCTATATGAAGTTCCCCAATTAGGAAGAGAGCTTCAGATAAAAAAGGAGAGAAAAACAGAGCATTGAAGGACTTGAGTTCATGAATATTATATTGTATATTTTATGCTTCAAAGATCATTCACCTGCAGCTCAAATGCGATTGGATCAAATGCCAAGCGATTCCCAAATCCCACAAAGTGAACAACTTGATTTTTAAGTATAATTGGTAAGATGCGTTTCAGGTAAAAACTTGGCTTAGCCTCCTTCTCCATGTCAACATCTGTCACCTGGAAGAGCATTCCAACAATTAAAATGAAAGACAGCGAAAATACTCAGTTTAATAAGTTTACTTGAGGGGCTATGAGGGGCCTAGGGTGTAACTCACAACACTACCGATTGCCTCCAAGTCCAAAGATTGTAGCTCCTTAGGAAGTTCCCTCACTATCCGAATATCAGGAGTCAAGTAGTTAATAAAATGCTCCTCCTGATAGATATCGCTGAATTGACTATGAAATTATACAATAAGCAATTATAAGTTATGTTGACAGATTCTCAACATCAAGAAAGAAGGCCCATGGACGGCAAAAGTGGCATTCAAATGATCCAAGACAAAAGCTAAACCTATAAATCCTAATAATTTATGCTATTTTGGCCCCACAAATACATGAGAAGTAAAATAATAATCAAGACAGCAAACTATCAAATTACGTATTCAACCTGTTGCTCAAAATTACTCATAATATCAAATAGATGGGACATTAGCAAAATGACTGAGAAAGATTATGTGGGTAGGAGGAGGTGGAAGGAGAAGAATGAGAGATAAGACATCATTACCTCACATCTCTCCATACACTACTGTACATAAATTTGGGAATAACCAAAGTTGAATTGAGTAACCGTGCGACAACAACGGCATTACAAACCTGTTGCAAATCAAAACCAACATAAATGACATGCAAAGCACTTAAAATAAAACTTAAGCTTTCCTACATTAAAATCAATGAAATTGAAAACCCAATCAATTGAGAAGCAGCAACATGAAAACATGACAGTCTAACAAAGAATACTTACAGCTACTCGTTGTTGATTGATCCCACCATTTGCAGTAACCAAAATGTATCCATTTTTTCCCTCTATTGGAGTACAAAATAAGAGAGCCGTGAGTAACACCTTGAACATTTTTTTTCCTTTTGTAGTTACACTAACACTTACATAGTATAAAACAGTGGATTCAATATTCATGTGTCAACAGATTAGAAATCATACCAAATATGACTATTATAGTAATATTGTGAAAGTCAACAAACTTACTGTGCTAGTATACATTGTTAGTGCATTCTAATAAAATTCTATAAAACAATTGCTAAATTTCAACCACACATACCATTAGGTTCCCAATTCCGCTGATCAGCACAAGGTCTCCAAGCAGAAGCAGGAACGAAGGGTTCCTGCCACAAATCTTTTGGTTCGCGTTTATTCTGTCACATTGGGCACAATAAGTCAGAGTTAAGGAAAACTTGCTCAGCTATATAATAATTTGAAATCACTCTATAACCTTATGGCATATAACCAGAAGAATTATAATAGTCCAGAACTTACACCCAGTGTCCATCCAGAAAGTTAGCCACATTTAAGACACAAATAACCATAACTACCATTAGATATTTCAAGAACCTCAAAAACTATTAATCACCTGTGAGGCATATTTAACCATTAGTTTTCAAATACAAAGTGATTATTGTATATACACATTGGTAAAATAACCACCATTAGACATTTTAATGATCTTGTGGCATTATTAACCATTATTGAGACATATTTACCACAAGTAGAGATTGATAATTGTATACACATTCACTAACTCTTGGTTACGAGTAAAGCAAATGTAACCACTATTAGACATTGCAAAAGCCTCATAACATCATTAAGCACTTGCAGTGATCACAATATTGGACAACAGAAAATAACGGCAACACAAAAGTCCTTTACAAAAGTATATTCAAAATCATAAGAGATTATGGTGGAAGCATTGTGGGCGAAAAATACACAATATATAAATAAAAATAAATAAATAAATGCAGACATACAACTGTAATGCTAAAAAATTAAAAACGACCATATAATTAATAACAATAGCAAATCTAGAAATTCAAATAACAATAAAATCAAAGCAAAACACTACCAAGTTCAAGACTTAAAATAATGACAAAATACAAACAAATGTCCTAAATTTCTAATCATTGGGCTCTTCCTCAATCCCAGCATAACTATCTTGAATGTTATCCAATGGGGCTAGTGTTATCAAATATTAAAGATGATGACACGCATCTTCTTTCTTAATGAGGAAGAAGCCTCCTCAGTTTAGTACGCCCTGACTTGACACATAATGTTTTCTTTTCTGGGTTTTACTCAACCTAAGCCCAATTGGATTCTTATCTTTAAAAAATGGGTTTGGCCATACAACCCACAACCTGACCCAAACCCAAACCCAAACAAAAAATGAAAAACCCTACATACTACATGCTCCTCACTTCATCACAGTGCAGCCTCCTTTGGTTCAACTACCACCATTGTCAACTGCGCCTTGATGCCACCACCTGCGAGTTGTGTAGCCACCGCCTGGTTCGTCCCACCACAGTTCCTGGTTCCTTTTGTAGTGGCACTACCCACCGTGGCTTGTCCAGTCGTTGTGCCCACCGCCATGGTTTTTCTGATTCCTCTTTGTTTCAGCAACAACAGCGCCACCCACCCTCCCCTATGTTTTTTCTTCTTTTCTACTCAATATCTATTCTCTAATGTATAAATATGAAACACGGGCTATATCTATTTTCCAGAATGTCATTTGAACATCCAACAGGAATGACCATGTTGGCAGTATTGTCTACCGTGGAATGAATCAAACTTGGATACTGTCTATAATTATTGTGGGAAAATTATGTAAGGGGGAATTACTAGAGCCAAAGAACATCTAAAGGCAAAGAAGGACAATGTTGTATCTTGCCCCCAAGAATCCCAAAAATGTCAAAGAAGAGCTCTGGAAACTATTTAAAGAGAAGGAAGCCCACCTCTGTAAATCCTATAGATAATGCGGCTGGTGATTCTAATGAGTGAAGATGACGTTGAAAATTCAACAGCTAGTAATGTTAAAGGGAGAAAGAATGGTGGCAAAAAAGAGCTGATGGATACATTTTGTTGAAATTCAGTAGTTGCAGTAGAGTAGAGAAGAGAAAAAAGGAGAAACTAAGACAACCTAATATCAAAGAGGCATGTGACAAAGATTTGAAAGCAGTGGTGCATCGATTACCAAAAAGAGGCATGTGACAAATATTGCTTGTTTTCATACCAAGTACCAAAAATAGCGGCCAAAAAATATCAATACCTTACCTAGATAAACAATTCAATCTTAGTAAAATTGGAGAATTATGAATAAGATTGATTACCAATACTCTGCACTAGATTTCAACATGTGGAGCAAAAAAATTGGAGAACAAAGACAGAGAAGTTCGTTATGAATATGACTGATTACCAAGTGATTTATAGCATGACACAAGGAAAGTTTTAAAACTATTTTGGAGAGAGAAAATCTCTTCACCCAGCAGAGATATGCTCGCATTTTCATCTTTTCTCCCCTTCATACCTGTGAAGAATTATGTCCAAAACCTAAAGGTCATACCCAAAACAGAAAATTTCACTTCAACAGATTATGTTTGTTACCATGCTCAGCATATAACAAGTCAAAAAGACAAAATATCTAAGCTAGCAGCCGCTGCCAAGTGCATGTAACCTTTTTCAAAACACGAAGAATAACTAACAGTAGTTCTCGTTTGAAGCTTGAAACCTTAAAAAAACTGATATTCCAGTAGGAAGAAGAATTATGCTTCATGCTCCCAAAATCCATTTGCTGGCCGAGTTCATAATTATCCATTAGTGCCACGAATACAACTTAATAATTATACACAACCAAATTCATCTATCCAAAATTAACCATATTTACACACATTAACGCGCATGTTTATGGGTTTTACGTTAAACATCACTCATATATCATCCACCACGACTTCTATAATTAGCCATATATAGATATCTATTTGCATACCTCAGCCAAAGCATGTGCAGCCAATGCCAACATCCTTACATAATTCCCCTTTTGTGTTTTTTTCTTATTTCCAGTCTTGTTGTTCACTTTCCCCTGAAAATATCGAAACAAACTCGTACAGAGGAAGAGAAATAAAAGCGTTTCAATTAGTGTATATAGTAATAAAGCAGGGCACATACCTGAAGGGAAAGTGCAGGCGAGGATGAACGGAGTTTAGGCTTGGGAATAAGATCGGGTGCATCGTGTTGATATTGTAAGCGGAAAAGCATGAACCAATTAACGAAGAAAAAGGAAGCGAGCAACGCAATAAGCGCCAGAAGCATTTTGGCTCGTTTCCTTCGAAACCACGAAGAAGAGCGGGATTGGGATCTGCGGGAGCTGGAGAGGCGGCTGGGACCGAGCCTCGGAGTCCGCGAAGTCGGCGAGCACCGATCTGGCGGTTGGAGCGCGTCGAAATCGGAAGCGGATACCATTATCGGGTTCGGGTCAGATCCGGTAGAAGAGGGGTTGAAATCTGAAAGAATGTGATTGAAAGAAAAAAGTGGACGTGTTTGTTAGGTTAGCACTTAGCAAGAGCTACGGTGGCGCCAAGTGGGTGAAGTCAAGTAACAGAAAAAAAATAAAAATTAAATGAATCTTGTCTTTGTTTATAGGAATTCAATATGACTTGTGACTAACCAAGACAAATCTTAACCTATTGCTGTTTTATCTCTATTGTTTATATAATCTTTTGCTCCTTCTCTATTTCATTCAAACTAACAAAATATTTAATTTTCAATTTAATTTTATTACCCTTCAATATTTTCTCCATATTTATTATTTCTCTTCCAATATCTCTCCATGTTAATTAAATTAAATTGTTGCATGTTTATAATCTATATTAATTCACAACCAACAAATTTATTTGTTTTATATTTTATATCATTTATAACTCACTATTTTGTTTCTCTCAATGTCATAACAATGATGATGAGAAATGATAAGCAACATTGTAATAACATTACTATATTTGTATTTATCTTTTTTTTTTATCTTTCGAAGAGTTATTGTTGACCTTGAAATATTTCTTTTTAATACATCATATTAAAAGGTGTGAAAAAAGACAAATTATTAAGAGTTAGGAGGAAATATAATATGTCTCGTTGATTGAAATTTGTCATATAAACTTAGTTCTTCCTCTGGAAAATTATTTAAATCAAATTCATATTCTGCATATACATTTATATTTTGTTTGATTGGGATGTGTAAGAGATTGAGTTGGAGTGATTTTGAAAATAAATAAATGAAAAGGGAAGTGATTTAGTCTAATGGAATGATAACATATTTGAATAGAAAATTTATTGGTATATACAATTGACTTATTGAATTAACCAAGGTTGATATGTTTTTATGTAGTGTAAAGTTCAAATTAAGTGTATTTTTAAAAAAACTATTTCAGAAAATAAATAAATAAAAATATTAAAATATATTAACGATTTAAAAATATTATTTTTAATTTGAAAACAATAATTATAAAAAAAATCAAAGGAAAACTCAATATCAAAATTAATTAAAAAACCAAAGTTTAGACATAGAAAAAAATATGCTAAAATGGCAATTACAAAACAATCTTTATAAATATCCTACTTTCTTCTCATTTACACACAATTCTCTTACTCAAAAAATTTCTTATAAATAATCTCAAATCACTTATTAAAAAATATACATAATCCTCACATAAAGGCTCCTAAATAATAAGTCAAACAAAGTATTAGCCAGTTTTAAACGAATGATAAATTGACGACACTAAAATCTAATCATGATCTAGTAATGATTTTTTATGAGATTTTTTATTTTAAAATAAAAACATGAATTCTCGAAAAAGTTAAAATTTGTATAAGTAATATCTATTTAAAATGTAATTAAGTAAAATTAAAAAAATATAAAAGTACGATTATTTTTTCATCTGTTTAAATTCTTTACTATTGGAATAGAATTGGGTATGTTTCCTAAGTAACAAGGTGATACTATAAGGATAAAAAAAATTGTGTAGAAATCAGAAACAATGATTTAAGAAAATTTTGTAAAAATTCTTATTATTAAAGATGTTATAATAATCATTATAAAGGATTTTTATAGTCACTCGTAATAAAAAATAATAGTAAAAGAATAAAAAAAAATAAACAGATTCTTTATTTTCAAAGTTTGATTTTTTTTTAAGTTAAACAGATTTTTTTTAATCTTCAACTAAACATGTTTTTCAACTTCATTTATTTGTTTTTTCAATAAGCTATAAAAATTCTCAAAAGGAAATATCTATTAAACACTGCTTACAAATAGTTATTGTTTTGCACTTAGTGGTGAAGATGATGCTACATTTTTTTTTTTTTATGTGGATTCACCCTGAAATTGCAATGAAACGGAAGGGAATGGAAACAGATGAATCCTAATCAAGCACAAGCTAATAGTGATGAAGCGTGAGAAGAAAGTAATATTGAGGCAAAGAAAAAGTCAAAATAATATTATTTCACACGTGTCTTTAGTAATTACAGAAGGTGTATATATAAGAAAATGTTGCCTAAACAAGTGGCAAAAAAAAAACAGAAAAGGAAAACCTAATGGGCTTATGCAATAAGGCAGGGCCAATCTACTTAAAACAAAAAAGGCATTAATAAAATATTTTAACACCCCCCTCAAGCTGGGAAGCAGATATTTTTCATTCCCAACTTGGACTTCAAAATGCAAAACTGTGAAGAAATGAGTGGCTTGGTAAAAATGTCAGCAACTTGCATGGCAGAAGTGATAGGTAGAAGTTTCAGAAAACCTGTACTGAGCTTTTCACGAACCAAGTGACAGTCAATTTCAATATGCTTCGTACGTTCATGAAAAACTTGGTTTGAGGTAATCTGAATAGCAGATTGGTTGTCATAGTATAAATTTGCAGGTTGGGTGGCTGGGATGTGAAGATCGTGGAAAAGATAAGAAATTAATTGCAACTCACATGTAGTAGTAGCCATTGCTTGATACTCTGCTTCAGAGGAACTGCGGGATATGGTTTGTTGCTTCTTCGATTTCCATGAAATAAGGGAGTTGCCTATGAAAATGGAATAACCAGTGACCGATTTTCTGGTGGTAGGGCAGATGGCCTAGTCAGAGTCGTTAAATCCACAAAGTGTAAGAGTGTTTTGGTGTGGAAAGAAGAGACCATCACCAAGAGTACCTTTGAGGTAATGAAGGATACGAGAGGCTGCTTGTTGATGAGAGGTGGTGGGGGGGTAGAGATGAACTGACTGAGATTGTGAACCGCAAAAGTAATGTCGGGACGACTGTTAGTGAGATAAATGAGGCGGCCTAGGAGACGTTGGTATTTGGAGGTAGCGACAATATCTAGGGGAGTTCCTTGGTCTGGAGAGAGGCGGAAAGTGTGGGTAATTGGACTAGCCATGGGTGCACAGTCCAACATTCCAGTTTCTTGAAGAAGATCAGGGGTGTATTTGCGTTGACTGAGGTGTAGGCCAGTGTTGTTACGTGCAACTTCAAGTCCCTTAAAATAGGTAAGATTACCTAAGTTTTTGATTTTGAAGTTTTGGTGAAGGGCAGCAGTGATGGCATCAATTTCCTTCGTGTCATCGCTAGTTAAGACAAGGTCATCAATATAAACAAGGATTGCAGTAATTTTTTTGTTAGCGTATTTAAGAAAAAGAGAATGGTCAGCAGCAGAAAAGGAATATTTGTGAGATACAAGAAAGGAGGAAAGTTTGGTATACCATTGGTGACCAGCTTGCTTAAGACCATATAAAGAGCCTTAAAGTTTGCAGACGTGTCAGGGAGAAGGAAGAGAAAGGCCGGGAGGAGGAGCCATGTAAACTTCTTCATGAAGGTCTCCATGAAGGAAGGTGTTATTAACATCAAGTTGTTTCAAAGGCCAATTTTTTGTGTTGGCAATAGCAAGAAGTAAACAAAGGCTGGTTAGTTTTGCAACAGGAACAAAAGTATCTAAATAATCGAGACCTTCTAATTGGGTAAACCCCTTTGCAACAAGACGAGCTTTATGGCGATCAATGGTGCCATCAGAATTGTGTTTAATTTTGTATACCCACTTACAACCAATGGTTTTCTTTCCCGGGGGAAGAGGAGTAAGAATCCATGTGTTGTTAGTGGTAAGAGCTTGAAGTTAAGCTTGCATGGCAGATTTCTAACAAGCACTTTTGGAAGCCTCATTGTAAGAGCGAGATTCATGATTAGAATTAATAGAAGAAATAATGGTGTGAAAAGAAGAAGAAAGTGAATGATATAACAAGTAATTATTTATTGGATAACATGTACTTACAATAGTGTGGGCAGTATGAAAGTCTTCAAGATATGTAGGTGGGTGACATGGAAGGGTGGAATGGTGGGTGATTTAGCAACATCCGGTGTCAGTGTCACAATATGTGGTGCCTCTGTTGCAGCTTCCGATGGCTCTGTTCCAGCTTCAGGTGGCTCTATTGGGGTTGTAGTGCTGGATTCAGGATGATGAAGAGGGTCCCCGGTTGATAATGTATCAGAACAAAAATTAGAAAGCAGGGTTATAGGCATTTGGAATAGGTAGAGATAAAGTGTGGTGACCCCTAGTTAAACCGCAATCCAATTTATATGGAAAATAGTTTTCATGAAAGATTACATTCCTGGATATGTTAATGCTATGATACTTTAAATTCAAGTAGATATAATCTTTTGTGTTATGCGAGAAACCAAGAAAAATACCCTTAACAGATCTATCAACCAGTTTTTTTCGATGTGCAGTGATTGTGCTTGCATAACAAAGACAACCAATTTTTTTTAAAAGAGATATATCATAAGATTTGCCAAAAAGCTTTTCATAAGGAGTAGAATTTTTTAGTAAAGGAGTTAGAATTGAATTTATTAAAAAAATAGTGTGGTTAACAGCATATTCCCAAAATATAGGGGAAGGTTTGCTTGAAAAAGTAAAGCGCGAGTAACATTTAAAATATGCTGATGTTTTCTTTCAACTATGCTATTTTGTTGAGGTGTTTCAATACAAGTAGTTTGATGTATAATTCCCTTTGAAGCAAAAAATTGAGACATAGCAAATTATGCACCATTATCAGTTTGAATGGTTTTCACGGTAGTTTTAAAATGATTTTTAACAAAAACCAAGAAATTGATTATGTGGTTATGAACTTTAGATTTATTGTGCAACATGATAATCCAAGTATAACGAGAGGAGTCATCAACAAATAGTTAGAAAATAGCGAAAACCTTGCATAGAAGTAATGGAACATGGTCCCCAAATATCCATATGTAAAAGATCAAAAACAGCAGATGTAGCAGAAGTACTAAGAGGGAAAGGTAATTTCCTCTGTTTTGCACGATTACATGTATCACATATATCAGTTCATCAACAGTAAGAAAAGGAAAAGTTTTTCGTAGGATATGTAATCTTTCATGAGAAGGATGCCCTAATCTATAGTGCCACACAGTTTTATCCTTGATATTACAAAGAATAGAAGGAATAAAGGTGTATGGTGTAATATTTGAAAAAACAGGTAAAGGTTTAAGTAGATATAGGCCACCAGTGACACTAACTGTACTAACTGTACATTAGTAAGGTAGAGTTTGGCAAAAAAATTTACAAGACCAGAATAGGTGGCATAAATAGTTTGACCATTAGGCAGACTTATTAAAACAGGTTTAATTTTGGTGCAAGTAGTAAAAACATCTAAGTTATGGCAGACATGATCAATTGCACCCGAATCAATAATCCAAAAATCTTTAATGGCAGATAAAAGAGGAAGAGACTTACCCGTTGAAGATTGTTCAATGTTGATGATCACATATGCAGAAAAAGTCCCAATCTGATTGATATGTGCTTGAGGAGTGTGATCCCTAGTGTTTTGTTGGCGCAAGATGTCAGTCAAGAACTGACACTATTCGGTAGTAAGGTGGGTATCTTTTATATCCTGTTCTTTAGGCAAAGACTCAAAACAAACAAAATTAGTAGCAACAAGATTGTGTGCCAGTGGTGTTCTATTATTAAACTTGTAACCAGGAGTAAAACCATGCTTTTTATAGCAGGTATCCACAGTATGGCCAGTGCGATTGCAAAAGGTACAAAGCTTTCTAGAAGACATTTTTGTGATCTTAATATCAGCAACAGGAAAACCATGTTTACGAAAACATAATACGACTACTGTTCAAGCTATGTAAATTGGAAGTAGGCACAACAATACATAATTGACGTTCTTGTTGTACAACCAAATAAATTTTTTTGGATATAGGTGGGATGAGATCCATGAGCAAAACATGTGAACAAATTTTGTTATACTGATCATTAAGCCCTCTTAAAAATTGTATGGCATGATCCTCACATTTTCGTTGATTTATAACCAGATTAACAGAACAAGAACACTTTGCAGGACAAGTACAAACAGGATTAGGCCTGAAATTTTCCAACTCATCCCAAATAACACGCAATTTTGTGAAATATTCAGTGTCAGACATGTCACCCTAGCTTAGAGAAGAACCCTCAAGTTGTAAATAAGATATACGGGAAAAATCACCTTGAGAATATCTAACTTTTAAGTCATTCCATATATCGAAAGTCACATCCATCCTAATACTTTGCCTAATAGGAACAGAAACCGAATGTACTAACCAGGAGACGACTATGTTGTTACATTGTGACCAAGCCGCGAACGTTGGATCATCCTTTGGCCCACATGGATAAAAACCGAGGATAAATTCCAGTTTATTCTTGGCACTGAGTGCTTTAACAAAAGATCGGTTCCACAAGTGATAATTGTTGGAATCAAGAACAGGCGAAACCAGCGAGGTCGCCGGATTCTCGGTAGGATGTAGATAGAGGGAATTGTGCATTGATTGTTCTGACGAAGATATCGTTGATTGATCTAACGAAGATAGCGGGTAGGGTTTTCATCAACCATGACCTGAAAATGAAGAAACAATTATAAGACGTTCAAGAAAGAAAAAAAAATAAACAGAAAGAGAAGAAAAAGAAAATAAAAATAGAGCAAGAATATCGAAAGAACGAGAAAGAAATGGAGAGGCGCAGCAGAGCTCTTCATACGAAGAGCTCTGATACCATTTTATACTTAGTAATGAAGATGATGCTTCGTTCTTGATGTGGATTCACTCTTAAATTGCAATGAAACGGGAAGGGAATGGAAACAGATGAACCCTAATCAAGCACAAGCTAACAGTGATGGAAGCGTGAGAAGAAAGAATTGGGAGCGTGAGAATAAAGTAATATTGAGACAAAGAAAAAGTCAAAAGAATATTATTTCACATGTGTCTTTAGTAATTACAGAAGGTGTATATATAAGAAAAAGTGTTGCCTAAACAAGTGGCAAAAAAAATAGAAAAGAAAAACCTAATGGGCTTATGCAATAAGGCTGGCCAATCTACTTAAAATAGAAAAGGCATTAATAAAATATTTTAACATCTTGCTAGTTTTAATAGTATTTCTTATTTAGTTTTAATAATAAAAATAATTTTTCACAATAAGAATTTAAAAAAATCATAATTGGTTTTAATAATATTTTCTTAGAAAAATTCGGGGATGACAAATCTAGCCTAACTTAGATACTTGCAAAAAAAATATTGGTAATGAAGAATGCAGATACTTTCTTGAAACTTTTTTTCCTAGCAATACTTCTCAAACTTAAGTATAAACAATAAAATAAATGTCAATTTTTATCTTAAATATAATCATTTTCAACTAATTTTATACTATTTAATGGAATTATGTTCATAGGGTTTTACTAAAGTTGGTACTTATGTGACTTGCTTAGAGGTAAGCAGTATTATTTAACATTTTGTTCATTAAGACAAACGAAATAAAAATACATATTAGTTAAATGAGTTGTTTAACACAAGCACTGGCATTAAAAATATTTTCAATCTGTGTTTTAACTTTAGGGATAATGTTAATTTGAGGAATAGTGTAACCTAAAGAAGAGAAGATGTGTAGTAAAAATAAAGTTAGTCCCAGAAATCATGTTTTTAAAGAGAAACGTTATATATTGATAAATTTAAAAGAATAATATTTATGTAAAACTCACGTGATAAAGATTGAAATATTTTTTAGAATATAACATATATCGAAAAAGAACCCATATTAATGAAAAATATTTAAGAGAAGTTTCTCAATAAAAGAAAACAAAAATATTGATTTAGTTCCATGAACTCAAGAAAAAGTTTAACAATTTAGTAGTTATAAATTTATTTTTAACTTAAAACACACTCATAAATTTAATTACTTAAGTCAAACACTCGATTAAATCATTTTAGCATTTGGTTGATTTTTTTTAAAAAAATATATGATATATAGCTGTCTACGTTTCATAAATTTTAGTTGACCAAACCACATATTGCATATAATCTTAAGCAAGCAATTCAAAGAAGGAAGTTTTCATTATGAGATGTTGCATTCAAAATCATGACGAATATTTTATGCATTCCAATAAAGAAAAACAGTTTTTTTTTTTTATAACTTATGACTTATTAAGTAATGCGCTGACAATACTTATTCTAATAAAGAAAAACAGATTTTCTTTTATGACTTATTAAGTAATGTGCTGAAAATATTTATTAGCACTTGTCATATCCAATTATATCTAATGGTATTTTGGATTATGGATTAGAGTGGAGTATAGTATGTGAAGATTTGATTTCAGGGAGTAAAATTTGAGTAATTTAAGAAAAAAGAAGTATGAAAAAATTGAAAATGTTTGAATTGAAGTTTATAGAATTTAGATTAAAGTTGATTTGTTTTGAAAATTTATTGAATTTTGTGAATTAATAGTGGGGAGAGAATTTTTTTTTTAAATGTTAAAAATATAAGTTTACGAATTTATTTTTTTTTATAAATAATTGAAAAATAAAATATCAAGTATTTTTGTGTAGATGTTAGTTAATTAAAATTTTGTACATTATTTTTCATACTGAATAATTATTTAAAAAATGCTAAGTTACTTAATACTATGAGAATATGAAAGAAGTCATAAAAATAAATTCTTTTATTATAATAAAAAATTTAATATTGAAAATTGTAAAAAAAATTTAAAAAGTAATTAACAATTCATGTCTTACTAGAATTAGGATCACTTTAACCAATTTGGGTTTGGATATGAGAATTAGGTTGGCAATAGGGTTACGGTTAGATTTATGGTTATCATTATAACTAATTATAATACACATTTTTAACTAATTATAATGCACAAAAGTAGATTTTTAACTAATTATAAAAAAATATATGTTAAGAGTAGGTTTTGTCACTAATTTTCTTGAGATGGTTTGATCCGTTTTCACTTTGGACATATTGAAATGTGTATATCTTTTGCTTGATAATTTACATATTAAGAGAGTTTTGAGAGGATTCAAGGTAAAGGTTAATCATGGATAGAATATTAGACATCACAAAATTATTGAAGACACAAAAGAGCCCATTAGAGGCTTAATGTAAGGAACATTTATTGTGGTTTCCATTTCAATTGTTGCTTCTCATTTACATTATTAAATAGAAGAAATATTTTTCACTAGGTGATGACTATTTACGACAAATGCACCACATTGTTAGAAGTAATAATGTGTCCCTAAGGACGAATATCGAACCCACAAGGAACCGTTGAATATTCAAGTAGAAGATTCACTAAATATAAAACAGAATAATAAAAGTTTGTTGGAATTTGTTGTGATGGCAATGATTATCAAGAAAATAAGGCAAAAAGTTGTTGCTTCAATTGGAAAAATAGGGATTGGGTTTCATCTTTCTCACTCTTTTGTATTTTGATTAATCATGATAATATGGTGTCCTGTGATTGATATTGATGCCCGTATAAAAATCATTTATATTGATTCCTCGAATATAAAATTATTAAGACGCTTCCTAAATATCAATTGCTCACATATTTATAAAAACAACTTAGAATCAAGATCAGACGTTGATAACAATTAACATTTCAAGTATATTCCTAGCACTCAAATATGTTAAGTATTATTGTTTAGGTCAGAACCATAAAAATATTTTCTACTCAAATTTAAGATTTTTGATCAAGAATTAGAAGCAAAACAATAATACCAATAATCAATCAATACTAGAATATTATGCTAAGATATCACCTCAATACATAAGATTTTGAATAAATTACTCTCAATCTCAAAGGGTAGAGTTAGCCACACATCTTCTAACACCTTTTATTCTCCCAATTGAGTTACAAGTCACTCAATGGTGTTTTCCTCTCAATCTTGCACACTAGGGTTGTGCCTCAAGCCTCCTATTTAACTTAATTTGGTTGGGCTTAAGTAACTTCTCGTTTGGACGCTAATGGGCTCGCTTGGGTGAGTAAAACATAAAAGACCAAACGTTACTGGCGCTATCTCACTCAAGCGAGATTTTACTCGCTTGAGTGAGATCCATTGGTGGCATCTTGGCTTTTTGCGAATTCGGGTAGCTTTGGTGAGTGTTGATGTATTCTAACTTTCTCTTTTAAGCTTTGTATATTTCTCTTTTGCCCAATTATCTCCATTCTTCGATAGAATCCTGAAATTAACACAAATTTGGGAATAAATCGTTCTTATTCAAATTAAAATCATAAAATATGTAAAAAGGTATAAACTCATAAATTAGGAATTATTTTATGCTTATATTAGAAATTAATACTCATAAGTGTCTATATTTTAATATGAAATATTACTTAAATTTGGTACTTATCAATTCTCCCCAACATAGAATCTTGTTTGTCCTCAAACAAAGTAAATGAATATATTTGAATTTAAATATAAAAAATTTAATTTACTAAACAACATATCAAATTAGAAACTTATGATGCTTCCCAATTCAAATATAGAAAAATATAGATACAATCAACTTCCAGGATCAAATCAAAACAATAAAATGATAATTCATTAAGGAATTTCTTCTCATATGCTCACAGGTAAGTGTTTCTCTCAATTTTCACTGAATCATAACAAATCACATTTGCTTTTCATTTCACCTTCATATCACAAACATATTAAAAACATGAATCTTGAGGTCTTTTCCAAGATTATAATGAGGTTGATTTTCCAAAAAGTATTGGTTTTTCAGATAACAAAATGCACATTTTAAAGAAGAAGAACACACTTACAATCCAATTATAGCACATATGTGTTATCTAATCACCATTTTCTTTTGACTTCACATTTTTCCTCATTTTTCTTTTCTTTTTCTTATTCATGATTTTCAACATGTATTTTTCCTTTTTTCTCTTTAAGAATATTTTTTTTTCCTTTTTTTTTGCATCAATAGGAATAGATTCTTCCTATTTTCAACTTTTTGAGCTTTCAACATTTAGAACCAGCCATCCCCTTTTTATGTATATTGCATCTATGTTCTCCTTCCTTGAACATGCTAAAAGGTAAGAAAATATATCATTAAAGGTTTAGGGTGCAATAATAACAAAAATTCTTGGCTCAAAGGGGATATATAAAAAATGAATTCTAATAAGATAAAGGTTGGCTATTTGGCTATGGTTTCCTATTTAACACAAATGCCTCAATCATCTTTATACTCCTTTATGATGTAACAATAAAATAAAAATTAAGCAACCACAATTGTCAATTTATCAGTAAAACTCTCAAAACTGTTTAAGGATCACACACTTACTTGGTTTAAATGGTCTCATTCCTTTTTGTTTTTTCATTCTCTGTCCTAATCAATCATCTTGTTAAATTTTCATGTATCACAATTTCAACTACATTTGAATAGGGATTCAATCATATTTTCATTTCTAACCCGTGTCTAATTCATCTCACTATTTAACATTTAAACACAAATTCTTTTTTCCACAATTCAAAATTAATATTCTAGTTATTTTTTTGAGAAAAATAAACTAGAAAACAAATTAAATTAAAATTGAAATTTATTCAAGAAAAATAATTCAAGACATAAAAATAAACAAATAAGCAATAACAACAAATTTATTCAAAATACAAAATAAGAAAATAAACAAACTAAGCAAATAAGTAAATAAACAGAAAACAAAACAATCGAAAAATAAAATAAATAAAAGAATAAATAGAAAAATAAAACAAAATTCAAATAATTGAAAAGAAAGAAAAAATATTAGAAGGATAAAACAATATTTTTGCTCAATCTTTGCTTCCTAAGAATTAATCCAGCTCCGTGTTAAAACCTTCATCTGTAGATGATCCCGCTTCATTTGCTGGATTTGCCCTGGGAATAATAGAACCTGTCCCCAGACCAAGTTTCATAAGCTGCAAACTAATCAAGAGGCATGTAGGGATAGAGTTGCCCTTAAATGTATTTTTTTAATTTTTTTTAAAATTTATTTTTTTGCAAAAAAAAATTCCCAAGCGAGATTTCCTCTAGAAAATTTAAATTTTGCATCGTAGAACTCGCCCGGGCGAGATTGATCTCGATTGAGCGATATCCCATGCACGAAAAGTCCATTTTTCGGCGTCAAACTCGCTCAAGCGAGATTACTCCAGAGAGCACCCCTATTTTCGTCTTCCAACTCGTCTATGCGAGATTGAACTCGCCTAGGCGAGAATCCTTGCAAGAAAACATAGTTTTTGAAAGGTCAAATCAAAACAAAGATAAAAAATCAACATAAAACTTAAATTTGTATTGGGTTGCCTTTCAGTAAACGCTCGTTTAACATCATCTAGCTTGACGCCTGTTTATCTCCAGGTGGACCACACCATAAGGATATTTGATGGATCTGTCTGCCAACCGTAACTGCATCTTGGTGGGTTGAACCTCCAAATCGCTTATTTTCCTTAGCAGTGCCAAAGACATTAAATTGATGCCTGCCCCTAAATCTAGTACGACCTTGTCCACAGATAAAGCGACACAGGAAGATTAAAACTTCCTGGGTCTTTGGATTTTTTAGGCCAACCTTTTTAAGTCATGGCACTACATCTAGCCTCCCGCTCTCTATTTCTCTCTTTAATATAGCTCCTATTCTTCATAAATCTCTTAAATATTGAGTATTGCTTCAAATTTCCTGCTAAATAATTTCTAGAGAGAAAATTGTCAAAAAAAATTCTTTCCTTCTCTTTTTTTGAAGGACCATGAGGATATGATAAATATTTTTCAAAAACACCTCTCTCTTTATTTTCACTCTTTCTTTTTATTCTCTCATCCTCACTTATTTTATTCTCTCTTTCTTTCTCATCTCTCTTCCCCTCAATCTCATTTTTTTCTTCTTTTTCAGTCACTACATTATTGCAATGCTCTTTTGGGTTTGTTTGGTTGTTGATTTAAAATTGGTCACTTTGTCTCTATGCTAATTGTTTGGACATCTGTCCCATCTGAATTTCCATATTCCTGATTGTCGCCATTTTATTTTCGTGATTGGCCATAGTAGCTTTCATGAATTTCTCCAAGGTATCTTCTAATTTCTTTAGTCTTTTAGTATCTGAAGGATATATGGGTTGTTGTTGTTGTTGGAAAGGACCTTGCATATTGAATGAACCATGATCTTGCTTCCACCCAAATTTTTTATTTTGATTTCTTCTCCAACCTTGAAAATAATTGTTAGAGAAGCCACCTTGCCTTCCCTGATTACTCATGTAATTTACCTCAGCTTCAAGTGAATTGTTCTGATAAGAATAATGACCATTAGGATGATCACTTCCATAAAAATCATATCTGATTGGTTGACTCTGGCTTTGAGATGAATGAACAACATGTAATTGTTAGGGCATTTAGCCATTTGTGCAGTTAGTTGTTTAATTTGTTGTGTCAGAATTTTATTTTGAGCCAAGAGTGCATCTTCTAACAACCCTTTCTTCTGAATACCTTGTCTATCATGTTGGGCTTGATAATTAATTGATGCCAATGCATCAATAATCCTTGTCACTTGCTCTACATAAAGAGCTATCATTGTGCCGCCAGCTGCAACATCTATGAACATTTTTGTGTCAGATCTGAGACATTCAAAATTATGCTCATTTGAGCAATATATTCAAACCCATGGGCCTTTTCTCAGCATAATTTTGAATCTTTCCCATGTCTCACAGAAAACTTCATCTATTGCTATGAAAACTTCATCTATTGCTTGTCTGAACATAGAAATTTCAGACTTTGCTTTGTTGTAGCGAGATATTGGAAAAAATCTTTGCAACAAGTTTTCCTTTACATCCTTTCAGCTAGTGAGACTTTGATTTGGAAGTGATTTTAGCCATTCCTGCCAATGAAAAAGGAAACAAGCGCATATAAACAGTTTCAATATCACCTGATTAAAAACCCATTATTCCCACCAATTCATAAAATGTAGTCAAATGTGTATAGGGATCCTCATGATCCATTGCTGTAAATTGATGGGTACTGATGAGAATGAGAAAAGCAAGTTTCATCTCCAAGGCTCTGATAGTAACAGGTAATACAATACTAGAAAAATGTCTGGGCCCTTTTTATACATGATATAATCTCCAAGTCTCCTCCTAGGAGGTGGTACTTGTTCTTATGTTGCTTTCCTCCTGAAAAATATTAGTGGGAAAAAAGAAGTGGTGGTTGAGGATCCCTCTTTAGTGTCTCATTGTCTTTCTTTTGTCTTTGTCTTGTTTTTTTTTTTTGGCTATCCTTTCAATCTCTGTTTCAAATAATAATTGGTTTTTTGGAATTTGACCTCTCAAGGGTCAGCACAATATTCACTAATAGTAACAAAATAATTTTTTTCTTAAAAGAGTGGTATTAAATTAATTTTCATTCAATCCTTCCCTTCTATATTTTATCAAAAGTTACCAGTGATAAAATTTTGACAATGACTGTGGTGATTTCAATATGGAGGTAAATGGATGTGTAACAAAAATTATAGAATTTCAGAGTGGCTCTTATTTATAAAGAAAGGCAGATAACAATATTTTTGTATTGACATAGGTTCGATTATAATGATAACAATATTTTTGTATTGACATAGGTTCGACTAATAGGATTATAATTTCTTAAATTCAGGATTCAAAGATAAATATGTAATTATGTATTAAGTTTTATATCAGGAATGTAGATTCTCATTAAAAAGAGAAATATCAAGATTGAATAAGACTTTTTTATGTATAAAACTCTATATTAATTATATAAGACTTAATTTTATTGATGAAAAACAAATATAAACAATTTTATGACAGTTTTTTATTAGTTAATTTGAAATATTATTATTATTATTCTAATTTGATTAATAAAATCAATTCTCTTTTTATTAATAAGTATGAATCTTGTTTACCTAAATGAATACAAAACTTAAATTATTTATTTTTTACTCAAATAAAAAATTAAAATAAACAAAAATTTTAAAATAAATAAATTTTTAAAATTATTTACTGTCCTACTTAAACAAAAATATGATTTTTTTTTATAAATTATTCAAAATTCTAAATAAATATAAATTCTAAATTATTTAATATCCTACATAAATAAAAATCAATAATAAATACAATTTGTAAATTTAATGTATTTTAGTTATTATTGAAATATGTTGTTATATTAAGAAAAAGAGATCAACCGGAGAAATTCTATAAAAAGAGAATGACCTTCAAAGGCTAATATAAGTATGATTCAAGCAATACATAGTACACCGATAAATTTTATGCTCTCACTGACGTGATTTGTCGAAGTATTGTCAATAGGTGAAGTCCCCCTCATCTCATTGTGACCTCTAGAAATTCAATAGCGGCAGTAACAAAGGGAATATCTTGGAGAACACCTTTAAGCTCCCGACCTTCAGCTCAGCAAAAACATTTGGCGCCCACCGTGGGACAGGTAAAACTGATCCTGCAAACCACCAAAACACTCAGGCACAAAACCAATAACCAGACGGCATGAGGAACACCAAGCAAGGAGTTGAGACAGAAGATGGAGACGACGCGCCCATCCTGCAATATATCATGAAGACCATGGGTTCTCTTCAACAAGACAATGAAGAGACAAAGAAACAAGCTGAGGAATTCCGTCAAGAACGAGACCGTCTACGTGAGGAAGTCAGACCGATCAGGAAAGATTTCGGGTTGAGGTAGATTCTTCTAGAAAACTGATGGAAGATAGTGTCCTTGCGGAGTGCAATGCAGAGGCATGTAAGGATAGGCGCGCGAATTCGTTCCCCAAATGCATCTGCAAGGGAAAATCCTCAACCATTCTTGCAAACAATCATGGAGGAGCCAATCCCATCGTACCTCATCATGTTGAAGCTTACTCCTTTCTCCAGATTGGAAGATCCTGAGAATCATTTGAAAGCATTCTGAGCCCAAATGTAAATTTCCAGCGAGTCAGATGTTGTACGTTGCAAGGTGTTCATGGGCACTTCTACAATTATGATTCACATGGGGAAGTAGGATAGTAAGACCGATTATCAACAATCTATGAGTGAAAGGTGTCCTGATCTAGTAGGAGAGATGCGCGAAGTGGGATAAAAGGGAAAAAGTTCAAACTTGGTGTGTTATTGCATAAGGACTTAGAAGAAAAGTTAAAAGAAAATTTGTTATGGATGCTTTTTCATGGTCGACTGCAGACATGCCTGACATTGATCCTTATTTCCTGTGTCATCATTTAACCATTGACGTTGGGATGAAGCCAGTAATGCAGGGACGTCAAAAGTTCAACGAGGAGAAACGCCTGACCATAAAAGAAGAAACTCGGAAGCTGGTGGAAGCTAGTCATATTAGGGAAGTCCAATATCCCGAGTGGCTGGCTAATGTTGTGATGGTAAAAAATTCAAATGGAAAGTAGATAATGTGTGTGGATTTCACGGATCTTAACAATGCTTGTCCTAAAGATTTGTATCCATTACCCAACATAGATTCCTTGGTTTATAGTGTATCGGGATGTGGTTTACTTAACTTTATGGATGCTTTCTTGCGATATAACCAAATTTGAATGTATCCTCAAGATGAAGATAAAATTGCATTCATGGTCGAGATTGCTAATTATTGAAACAAAGTAATGCGCTTCGATTTAAAGAATGCAGGGGCGAAGTATCAACGATAATGGATAAGATTTTGTAGCCTAGGTTAGAATGTGCAAGCATACGTCGATGACATGGTAGTGACTTCTGAGAAGTCAAAAACCCATATTGCTAACTTGGAAAAATTGTTCAAAACAATCAGGAAACATCGGTTGAAGCTAAACCCGGAGAGATGTATTTTTGGTATTCCAGCCTGATGACTATTTTACAACAAGTGTACCGCGTCAGAGGTAATAATTTGTCCCTAAGGACGGATATCAAACCCATAAGGAATCGTTGAATTATCAAGTATAAGATTCACTAAATAGAAAAAAAAATAATAAAGTTTGTTGTGTATGATTGCAAGAATATTAAAGAAAGCACGGTAAAGAGTTTGTTGGTTCAATTGGAAAAATTGGGATTGAGGTTCATCCTTCTTACTATTTTGTATTTAGAAAAGCATAATAATATTTTATCATTTGATTAATGTTGATGCCCATATAAAATTCATTTATATCGATTTCTTGCATATAAAATTATTAAGAGAGTCTCCTAAATATCGATTCCTCGCATATTTATAAAAAAAAATTATCATTACGATTAGATGTTGACATCAATTAACATTTAAAATCTATTCCTCGCATTCAAATATATTAAACATTATCATTTAGGTCAGAAACTTAGAAGTTAATTTCAGTCAAATCTAAGGATCAAAATCATGGTAAACAAGCTTTATGAATAAATTGACAATACTGATCAAACAATCAAGAACAAAATATTATATTTAAATATCACCTCAATGCATAAGAGTGTAAAAAAATTACTCTCAATCCCAAAGGATAAAATTAACCACTCTTGTTGGCCATTACAAGCATGGAAAACAAGAAAATAAGATCCAAGATGTCTCTCCTTGACGGCTGCCTCCTTTAAGGTTTTTTATCACCTCCTATTCTCCCAGTGAATGTCTAGGGTCGTGCCTCGCACCTCATATTTAACCTAGTTGGGCTTGGGTTAAGTGACTTCTCGCCTTGGTGTGATTGGGCTCGCCTGGCGAGTTGGACGAAAACAGGCCCCACGTCTCTAGAGTGATCTCGCCTGGGCGTGACTGAGCTCGCTTGGGCGAGAACCTTTGGAAGCTTCTGGCATATGCGAGCTTGGATGAGTGTTGGAGCGTTCCAACTTTTCCTTTTTATCTTTGTATATTCTCTTTTTGTCCTTTTATCTCCATTTTACCCTATAATCCTAAAATTAACACAAATTTGGAAATAAATCATTCTTATTCATATTAATACATCAAAATATGTAAAAAAGGTTAAATTCGTAAAATTAGAGATTATATTATAGTTATTTTATCAATTAATATCCATAAGTGTTTGTCTTTTAATATGAAATATTACTTAAATATGACATTTATCTGTTGTAAATTGAACCTCAAACGACATAATGAAGATATTGCAAAAGAGAATTGTGAACCCTAGAATCCAAATCCGTGAAGATGAAGGAGAAACGGAAGGGAGTTACGCACAACTTCCCTTCTTTCACAGGCAGTTCAGAGAACGTTGCAAGAATCTTAGTTGAATGGCTCCTCCTTTCCCGCAGGCTTTCCTCCATCACCGGCGGTTGCTCTGTTTTTGGCGACCATGACCATGGAATGGTGCCACTCAACTAGGGTTTGAAATTGCGGTAGTTGTGGTTTCTCCATTTATAAATACCGCATCCCTTTGCTCCAAAAATGCACCACTCACTCATGCTTCTTCTCTTCTTTATCTTCCTCATCTCATTCACGTTTTCATCTTCCTCTTTTTCTCTGTCTTCACTCATTTTATTTTCTTTTACTTTATAATTATTTTTTTGGGTTTTATTGGGTTCTTACTCTTTTAAGAGTAACTTGCTAGTTCTTCTGATCCTCGAAAATTTCTGAGAAGCTTCTGTTGTATCCTGAGGGACTTGGGCAATACACCGCGGATAAATCCTTATGGACAATGATCACTCACGCCTCAGGAAATTAACTTTGTTCGTATTTTAAATAGGGGTGGAAAAATAGGGCGGGCCGCAGGCCGGCCCGCAACAAATAACGCGGGGCGGGTTCCCTTTTTTGACCCGCAGCCCGTGTAAGCTTACAGCGGGGCGAGCTGGCCCGTTAACCCGCTGCTGGCCTGTGATGTGCATGTGCTATGTTGTCCTTTTTTTTTTCTTACAAATTACAATCATTCGGAAACCCTAAGAAACCCTAAATCTGCGACTGCGAGCAAGAACTATCTGCGACGCCGCTGCGATTCTTCCTTCACTAACACCACCGTCTCTTTCTGTCGTCCTCCACCACCAACACCACCATCAGCGACCGCCTCCACCGCTAAGACCACCATCTCCCGATTCCTTCCCTCCACCGCCAACACCACCATCTGCGACCGTCGCCCTCCATCACCGTTTTCCTCCAGGTTTTATCCCTTCCTCCTTAATCTTCCACCATCTGCAACCGCCACTTTTACTCATGAGATTTTTTTTTTCAATTACCTTTTTCTGCAATTTTAGGATTTTAATAATTCAAGATTTGTGGAACAACAACTTGTTTTATATCTGTTATGGTATTGGCTTTGTAGGTGACAACTTTCAGCTTTGGGGTAATTTTTAAATTCTACATGTTTATGTTGCGTTTATGCTATTAATTATGCTGGTTATGTTGCGTTTATCTCTTTGTATCTATGGTTATGTCTAGATAGGTTCTTATGTTTATGCTATTAATTAATCAGGATCTTAATTTTGAAATTGGAATGGCTGAAGAAGAGGATATTAATATTCCCGAATGTGAAAATGCTATTGAGAAAGATGATTTTGAAAACCAATCTGAAACTATTGAATGTGACAAAAAGAAAAGGGATAAGACTACCACCTCTGATTGTTGGAAGTATTTTACTAAGATTGGGGTGGATAAGGATGGAAAAGAAAGGGCAAGGTGCAATAGTTGCAATAGAATATATCTAACTGGTGGAAGAACATATGGCACTTCTCATTTAAATTGTCATATTATGAAATGTGATAAAAGAAAAACTGAAGATGTGGGTAAAATGATTTTAGATATGTAGGGAAAGTTGAAAGGAAAAAATATAGATCAAGCTGTACATCGTGAATTGTTGTCTAATCTAATTATTAGACATAATTTTCCTTATAAATTTGTTGAGTATCCCGAACTTAGGACTTGCATAAGCTACTTGTGTCCTGATGCAATTATGATTTCTATAAACACTGTTAAGACTGATATTGGGAGAATGTATATCAAAGAAAAGAAATTGCTTAAGGAATTGCTTGTTTCTATTCCTAATAGGATGTGCTTAACTTCTGATTTATGGACATCTATTAATACTGAAGGTTTCATATCATTGACTGCCCATTTTGTTGACCTAAATTGGAAGTTAAATAACAAGCTACTCAACTTTTGTCATATGCCTCCCCCCATACAGGTTTTAAGTTGTCTAAGAAAATTTATGAATTTTTACAAGATTGGGGATTAGAGAAAAAAAATATTTTCTGTCACTTTGGATAATGCTTCTACTAATGATGTTCTCCAAAATACTTTAAGAAGCCAACTTCTTTTACAAAATGGTTTGATATGTGGTAGTGAATTCATTCATGTTCGTTGTTGTGCACATATATTAAATTTAATTGTTCAAGAAGGATTAAAGGTGCTTGGTGAGGCTTTGAACCAAATTAGAAATAACATCAAATATGTGAGGGGTTCAGATAGTAGAATGGTGAAATTCAAACAATGCCTCGAAAAGTTTAGTGATATTGATGCATCATGTGGTTTGTGTCTTGATGTCCCTACAAGGTGGAACTCAACTTATTTGATGCTTAAAAATGCTCTTAAATATCAACATGTTTTTGGAAGCTTGCACTTGGTTGATGAATCTTAGAAATATTGCCCTTCAAAGGAAGATTGGGAGAGAGCAGAAAAAATTTGTAAGTTCTTGTTACCCTTTTATGATATAACTACCTTGATTTCTTCTATAAGTTATCCAACTTCCAACTTGTATTTTTTACAAGTTTGGAAAATTCAAAGCTTGTTGATAGAAAATGCGAAAGATGAAGATGCACTAATTAAGAATATGGTTGAATTGATGATAGTCAAATTTCAAAAATACTAGGATGAATATAGTGTTGTACTTGCATTTGGTGCAATTTTAGACCCAAGGATGAAGTTAGAAACATTGAATTTTTGCTTTAAAAAAATTGATTCACTGACTTGGGAGCTGAAGTTGGAAAACATCAAGCAAAAATTATACAAAATTTTTTGCCGAATATTCTAGCAAAGGTTTGAGAGCAGCAACATCAAATACTCTAACGCGTAAGCAAGGACAATTTTCATCCCCATTTACTTCTAAACCAAGTCTTTTTTATGTAAGTTGCTTACTTGAATGTACTTCAGTTCATTTTTTAGTTTTTGTTGTACTTGCTCCATGTTACTAACTTATTACATCTACAATAGGAATTAAAAATGCAAAAGCTTCAAGTACCTAATCAAAGTGGTAGAACACAACTTGACACTTATTTGAATGAGCCAACTTTGGATTTTGATTTTTTTGGAGCACATGGATGCGGGGCGGGTCACGAAAACCAGTCCGCATTATTTATGCGGGGCGGGCCAACCTGACCTGCATTTTGCGGGCCAATGCGGGGCGGTCCATCCTTCTTTGCCACCCCTAGTTTTAAAGCCTTATTTACTACAATCGTAAAGACTTATCGCTCACACTACGGACAACAACAAAAACTCTACTCCAGAAACGTGAAATGTTGTTTCCGCAATTTAAACCATTTTTGCGAAATCATTTCTGGATGTCTCGAAAATTGAAGTCTTCACAGGTCAGAATTTCCGACGTTGACAAGAACGCGTGTCCAACCTATTGGACTTGTACGAAGTCTCTTTTGCACTTACGACTTCTAAACCCAACTCAAGCACGACTGCGAAACAAATTGATTCTTGGACTCGTGCAAATAAAGTATGTCATCACCCCTTATTAAGTGTGATAGTTGTCGTTTTGCTGTCAAATTAATATGATTATAGCGTATACCTGTCTAACGCTAGAGAGATGATAATATAGTTATGGTCAGATGACCCTAAGTTGTCTCCCAACGAATCCAATAGTAAAATCAGTAAATTGGTGTTTAGAATCTATCTGCAAGAATAAGAGTTAGCAATAACAATAATAATAAAAAAGAGGATTGAGATAGTTGTGCAAAAAATATAAAAGAGATTAAAATAACAAATAAAAAGCAGTTGATCCCCAAATTCTTCCACCATTGAATTCTTCACAGGTTCTCTAAAGATTAATCTTTTCTCAATCCTCCAACAGAGCTAAACCATATTGAACATGCGCCGATCTAATTCAACTAAAACTCATCAGTAAAGCAAGCGTCTACTGATTTAATCAGTACCCACTTTGTTCCATGCGTATACTCCATCAGAATGTTTATCTCCTCTCTCCTTGAATCATGTGTCCAAGAAATTAATCAAAATATTGCAAACTAACTAAGAAACCAAAGTTTAAGATAAGGAAGACTCTCAATCATGTGTTCAAGTACATCCTCTCACAAAAACCAGTTTTCTAGGAGATTAGAATATTAAAAAAACTACTATAGAGAATTAAAAATTGAAACTTTTATTGAACAAAACCTCAGAACTCAATGTGGAATTACAAAAGAATCAACCAAAAAGGTTTAGTCTTTCATGCGGAGGCAAAACAAAAGAATTACAAAGAAGAAAATAAACTAATAAAACCCTATGAAGCTCTCCTAAAATGCTATCGAAAAAGCTGCTATTCCTTCCTATGAAGTCTCTTTTATAATCTCCTTTTTCTAATAACCTCCAATTTTATTCTTATTTTTCTTCCAGAAATATTGTTTTCAATTCTTTTCATATTTGTGCATTGATTGTAATTGATTCCAATATTGATGTGAGAGATATTGAAGAAGATTTTCTTGAATAATATCTTCAAAGTATATTTGCTTAATTTTTTGAAGGATCTTGTAGAGGAATTTTAATTGTGGGTTTAGGGTTTAATTCTCTAATTCTTTATTTCAGATTTTGTCTCCTGTCTTGATCCAAAAGAAACAACTTAGGTTAAAAATAGAAAATTAACATAAATAACAATAAAGACCCAAATAAACTCAATTAGAAGAATATTAATTAAAACAATGGATTTATGTATTATTACATTCCTATAATTTATGATTAAAGTTAATAAATGTAAATAAAATTATGTTCATCATAGTGCGTTATCAAACGATCTGTTCGACGTCTGTTGCTCTTACAAGGAAGCAAAAGATATTTGGGATCCCCTTATCCTTAAATACATTGTCGAAGACGTTGTTAGACAAAGGTTCGTGATTGGAAACTACTACCGCTGGGAGATGATCGAAGACAAAGAGATCAAAATCCAGATAAACGAATACCACAAGTTGCTTGAAGATATCAAAACTAAAAGCATTGCCTTGCTTGATGAATTCGTGTCCGAACTGTTGATCGAAAAGCTTCCGCAATCTTGGACTGATTACAAACAACAACTGAAGCACAAACACAAACAAATGTAACTTTCAAATCTGATCACCCACATCATCATTGAAGACACAAACTTGAAGGAGGGTGTTATTGCAAAGGCCAAAACTTTGTCTGCCAAAACAAACATGGTAAAAGATAAACCAACTCCAAAAAGGTACGAGAAAAAATTTGATCACAAAATGAAATATAATAATAAATTCTCTCGTCCCAATGGAACTAACCCCACTTTTAAGAAAAAGGGTAATTGCTTTGTGTGTGGAAAGTCAAGTCATCATGCACCTCAGTGCATACATAGGGCAAAAATCAAATATCCTCCTAAGGAAAATCTAGTCGAAAGGGAAGATACCATTGTGGCAGTCGTTTCACAAGTAAATCTTGTGACAAATTTGAACAAATAAGTGGTGGACTCTAGGACTACCAAACACATATGTGCAAATAGAAATGTGTTTACCTCCTACACAAGCCTAGGGGATGGAAAAGAACAAGTTTATCTCGGTGACTCTAGGACAACTCCTGTCTTAGGAAAAGGAAAGGTTCTTCTAAAGCTCACATATGGTAAAATTCTGGCTTTGAGTGATGTGCTACATGTGCCATCAATTAGAGTCAATTTGATCTTTGTAGTATTGCTAAGCAAAGTTGGGGTTAAAATGTCATTTGAATATGACAAGATTGTTATTACCAAAACAATGTTTTTGTGGGAAAGGCATATTGTGATCAAGGTCTTTTTGTATTAAACATCTATGAAATTATTAATGAATCTAAGTCTTCTGCTTATGTTGTTGATTCGTATGATATATGGCATGCTAAATTAGGACATGTGAATTATTCGTACGTTAAGAAATTGCAACGCTAGGATTAATCAACATGCATGACAAACAAAATAATAATTGGTTTAATTCATACAGATCTTGCAGATTTAAAACAAACCATGTCTAGAGGTGGTAAAAATTATTTTTGTAATATTTATAGATGATTTTTCTAGATACACCAAACTGTATTTAATTAAACATAAGGATGAAGCTTTTGACATGTTCTTAACTTATAAGGTGGAAGTAGAAAATCAATTTAATAACAAAATTAAAAGAATTAGATGAGATAGAGGTGGTGAATATGTTTTATTTAATGATTATTGTGTTAAATAAGGTATTATTCATGAAAAAACCCTATTGTATTCACCTGAATCTAATGGAGTAGTTGAAAGGAAAAATAGGACTCTTAAAGAAATGATTGTTAGAATGTATGGCCTTAAACGAGAGGGGGGTGAATTGTTTAAGAAAGATTTTAGTAAACTTTTAAGTCTAGAATGAAAATACTTCAATAAAACCTTGATTAAGAATTCAGTTTTTCAAAACATAAAGCAAAAGCACAATACTGGAAAAACAATCGGTTGTTTTACCGAAACAATCGGTTGTTTATACCAGTTATCAAATGACAAAACTGAATTTAAAGAGATAGGGATA
>Ga0123342_1000710_pt1 | contig 54311 bp, 29 predicted proteins | sample Turbeawhitnodule_FD_89960 | JGI IMG/M metagenome (GOLD analysis project Ga0123342, IMG submission 89960) | Root nodule microbial communities of legume samples collected from Mexico - Turtle bean Mexico white nodule | ecosystem: Host-associated > Plants > Roots > Nodule | place: Mexico: Nepantla...
ATATATATATATATATATATATATTATGCAATTTAAAAAAAAAATCTTTAAATTTACATATAATATCATCTTTATTCTAATTCATTGTTTATCTATTATCAAGATACAAGGAAATTTCATATAAACTCACTGTTGTTCTAATAACAATCTTGTCTTCAAACAAAATATTTGCATTTATGAGGTTCTTATACTTTATTCAATCTTTTATTATAGATTATATATTAATAATGTGTCATAAATGCATTACATTAGTTTCTTTTTATGTAGTCTTTTAAAATTCGATAAATTATGGATAACATGTTTGATAAGTAGGAAGACTTCTTCAAAAGTAAATTATGTTTTCTACTTAAATAATATAAATTTAGTTAATTGTTGTTATAATTTAATAAATATAAATATATTAATTAACAAAAAGTTATTTCTTATGAATGACAATAGGTTGGATCACATCATGAATACCTATCTCTCACATAAAAAAACTTATTGTTGCAAAATCATAACATTGCAAATTAGTAGTTTCTTCTTTAGAACATATGTACCTAGAGATATATGTTACAATTTGTAATGACAATTGTAAATTTATCATATATTAATTGAAGGATTTGTTATAATTTATAGTGTAATAATATTATATCCTATACAATGTCGGATATGTATATTATTTTGTATGTATTTATAACTTGTTGTTAATATAGATGTAAAACTTGTTAACTTCGTATTTATGTTTATCATGCTTAATCGCATGGTTAAATCTGATCATTGGAACTTGAAGCGAGTATTTTAAAATAATATGGAAAACTTGTACACCTGTTGGAACGCAGTCAAGAAAGTCATAAGACTACAATATAATGAAATTAAGACATCATTTGAGAAAAATTTGCACGTTGTGGGACACACTTTCAATAACAGTTAAAAAATGTGAAAATTATTTTTAACCAAGTGGGTATCTTAATTTATCCACTTTGTGTTTTCTCTTAAAGAACTCTTATAGAATTCGTAATGGGACCTACAAGCCTTCGTGTGTATGTCTGAGCAAAAAACTGTAACAAGACATACAAACCTCTGTGTGCATGTCCCAACAAAAAGCCATAATGGAGCCTATAAGCCTCATGTGCATGTCTCGACAAAAAGTTGCAATGGAACCTATAAGCCTTTGTGTAATGGAGAATATAATTATTCTAAGTAAATTTATATAACAAATTAACATCACAGTCTAAACACGAAAACTAAAATTCAATTCCAAATAGCAAGATTTTTAACTACAATAAAATCGAAAACTATCAACATTCCATGTTCTCGGTATAGCTCATCCATTTAGAGTTTTCAATCGATATGCACCCTTACTCACGACTTCACTAATGTGATATGGACCAACCCAATTTGGAGGGTGAACTTTAGATATATGTTTAAACTCAAAACATCTTTTATAAACGGTCATCTGAACTCAAGCACGATTGCGCATTTCCTATATAATGTCCAAATGTGTCGAGATGCCTTTATTTGAACCCTCTTCTGAAAAAAAAAACATAATCATGTTAGTCCGCTCTTTTCTAGTTGAGTGAGGGGTCGTTTTGTAATGTTACAACACATGGTGTAGCTCCTCTAGCCATCGAGTTGAAGCTTTAGTCCCCAAAAGATGACTTTGTTAGTTGCCTTAGCCAGTATGTTACTTTGAAGATGCTCGATCGAGGTGAAGACCTATTTAATCCTTGAGATGCACAAAAGTCCTGAACTTTTTTGCTTGTAAACTGTGTTCTATTATCAGTAATAATGACACGAGAGATACCAAACCATGTTATGATCAATTTTCACATTAATTATTGTACTTTTTTTGAGGTTATGCTAACAACTAGCTCGACCTCTATCTATTTTTATAAATAATCAATCTTGACAATCAAAATGTTCAATGTCCATACTACCATGGGAAAAGGACCAAGAATATCTAACCCCCACTTATAGAAGGGCCAAGTAATTATTATAGATTGTAGTTGTTTGGGTGGGGCGTGATGTATGTCAACATGACATCGACACTGGTCACATCGATGAACACATTCAAAACAATATTTTCATAGAGATAACAGTAAAATTTTGCTTGAAGAACCTTCGAAGCAAGAGATCATCCACCAATATGACTACCATAAGAACCTTCATGGATATTCCTAATAACTCGCTTGGCTTCATCACAAGTGATACATCCTAGTGGAGGTGTCAAAAATCCTCTTTTGAATAAATATCCATCCACCGTAGCAAATCGAGATATGATCTTCCAAAATGTTGTGTTGTCTGTAACATCTATTGATACTATCTCGTTAGCTAGCAATTGAATGTATGAAGTCATCCACGACTACATAACTTCCACACATGAAACTTCTCCAGTCGGTAAGATCAAGGATTTAGGGATGATCAATCGATGATTTCCTATTCTCTTGGTGCTTGTGAGTTTTGATAATAATTTAGTCTTGGAATTTTGATCACAAAGAACATTTGTAAGAGTAAAAGTATTAAATTCTGAAGTTAGTATTGTCCAATCGCTATGTGAGGCTCTTCTAGGGAAGAGAACGTCTCAACGCTCCTTGTAGATCTTAATTTTGCTTATGTAGGTCCTCTTGGATTTGAAGAGCTTCCTCCATGCGTTGTGCTACTTCGGCCTACCTCATTAACTCGTCTACAACTTGCTTGATATGTTACAATGTTGCAGACTCTCTTTTCTCTGGTGCTTAGGTTCTAGGTCCTCTCGTAATGTATGTTGAGTGTTTTGACTTTTGACATAGTGAGAATGATCAATTTATTTATTTTTCATTTACACCAAAATATTTAATATATTTTTCAATATATATATATATATATATATATATATATATATATATATATAATAGTGAAGAACTTCACAAATATTCTGCATGCCTCACACCCTTAAGGCCATAATGTATTTATGGAGGAAAAGACCCAACTTAACCTTCCTTCTCTTCTTAGAGTGCTTCTTCCTGCACCTCCATGCCTTCTCCAGCCACCCCCATAGTAAACTTGATTTTACTATTATGCCCTCTTTAGTAAATAATATTAAAAAATTAAAAGTAAACCTAATTTTACCTTTTCACTTTCATTGTTTTTACACTTTGCCATTCACCCCAACAACAGCACAAGCAGCGACACCCACCCCCTTCTCCTTCAAAGCACCAACAACGTTCACCCCCTATCCTTCAAAGCACCAGCAAACGTTCACCCTCTCCCAGCAGCCCTCACCCTCCCTTCAAAGCAGCACCACTCACTTCCATTCTAAACTCCAAATCACTCTTCATCCAACACAACCATTCAAAGAGGTTAGTTTCGGATTTTTGGTTATAGCTTTTGGTAGAGGAACTGTGTAATCCATAAGTCAAATAATACCTTCCGGATTAGATAATCCGTAATGCATTTGACAACTTTAAAGTGACTTTTGGATTGTGTAATTTGTAAGTCAAATTATAACAGTAAATTGCATTCCGAATTATATAATCCATAAGCCATATTTGAAGTTCTAAAATGACTTCCAGATTATGTAATCCATAGTTCATTTTGTACCGAGTTACACAATCCAGAAAAGTGAGTATGTTCGTTTCAGATTTGGTAGACCTTCGGATTAACTAATCCATACCACTTTAATATTGTCTTACGAATTGAAAAAACATTTTGGATTATAGTGGTGCAAAACATGAAGTTCATTGATTTGCATAAATTGTTACAGATTATATAATTCATTGATCTAGCGAATTAACCAATCCAAAAAAAAGTGTTTAAAGCATTGATTGAAGACTTACCTGAGAATCCTGAGAATGACGAGCCGTGAAGACCACCACCACAAAAACACTGTTGGCACCACCACCACGATTACCACTGTCACTACCACCACAAGGACCACTATCACCACCATACACCAAGGACCAAGCACCTTCGTTTTCACTTTGTGACGAAAGATAAAACAAATTTTCTATTTTTTTATTTTTTTTTATCGAAGGACAATTTTAGAATTTTAAAAGTGTATGGAGGTGGGTGAAGAAGGGATGGAGGTGCAGGAAGAAGCACTCTTCTCCTTAATACTAGGAGTTTGCGGAATTATAGTTATCTTTTGACAATTCAGTAATTGACTTCAGTTGTTTAAGTTGGTTAAACTCTTTTCTTATATAAAACATTAGAATTTTTTGGTCTCTTTTAATTGTTTGCTTACTAATTTTCAAAAATTAAGATGTAAAAGTGAAAACAGAATGCAACAGTTACTTTAAACCAGGTGAAAAATATAAATTAGTCTCTTAAAAGTACCACTAAATTTAAATTTACTCTCTAAAATGTTAATATATTTTTAGTCTGTACATTCTATTATACACAACTTATTATTAGTTCAAGAAAGGAAGAATATCACTTCACTTTACATTAAAAAACAGAACGAAAGACATTGAACTTTCTAAACCCAACTTTTTTATATTTTAATGAGTAAAACAGATTTCAGAAGACAACCTTTGTAACCCTTTCTTTCCTTCACTGATGACAACCTGAGTTCCCATTTACCTCTATTACCAGAGGAATCCGGGATTTTTTTGTATGATATACACTACTGATACTGCATAATCACACTAATCTCATCTTATCTTCCCATGGCACTATGGTTAAGATTAAGATAAAGTACAAATTTACCATATCTACTGCTAGATGCATGGCCATATTTTCTACTATGGTATTGATGATGCCGTGGGAATTAAGTTACATTTCATGCACCTTAATTCACAAGCATAGAAGGAAGTGCAAGCTATGCATCAAAAAATGAATATAAATAATTATACAAGGCACGATATAACACCTTTAAATTGAGCCAGCCTAAAAAAATTTGATTCTCTACAATATGGTAAGGTATGTACCCTATACAGCAACACTACAATCACCATTCTGTGAAATATCCTCATGAGTTTCAATAGAAGAATGTTGAGACACTTCCATTGCTGCTTTGGCAGATGAAAGTTCACTTTCAGGGTTAATATGTGAAAGCTTAGAATGAACAAGATTTTCAGTTGGATTGCTACGTTGTTGATTGACCAAACTTGATTCATCAAGTTGTGAGTGATCGAACTCGGCAGCAGTATCCGGAAGCGGATCATCAATATCATCATGACTAACATCACAAAGCTGTGAATTATCAATCACCATATTATCAGAAGGTTGCACAATGTGAATTTCATTGGCTGCATTCAGCTCCTCAATGTTTTCCTCACCAGTCACATGATTAAGCTCTTGCTTTATTTCTTCACCAGCTCTGTGCTTTAGTTCTTCATGGCTAAATTCGGCAGCTACATCATCTGGCTCTTCATTATTTTCTTCACCTGCAGTATACCCTAGCTCTGATTCATCAACATCAATGTGTGTATCACAGAGCTGCATATTTTCGCCATCAGCATCTGCATGAATCAACTGGACAACGCTGACTGCATTGTCTACAGTACATAATTGTGCATGATCCAGCTCTCTTTCAATGTGACTTAGATGTAATTGGCTAACCTCAATAGCAGTGCTATAATACTGAGGTTGTTCATCCTCACTAACGGTGTTATAATGAACCACACCATCCTTTCGCATTCGTTTGCCTACTCCTCCTTTTCTTCTAACCCTCTCCTTCCCTCTGACCCTTTTACCTAGTTCAACTTGGGGGCTCCCTGACGCCATGACTGGACCACCAATTTGGTCTCTCAAACATTCATGTGCAATATATCTTATCCTTGATATAGATTCAATTTGTTGTGGGTCTAGCCCTTTTGTTGAAAAGGTATCCGCTATGTGTGCAATATCCCTCAGACCAGCATTCTGCGAACATTTGTTTATTTTCTTTAAAAAGCATTTCAAACTTAATCCATAATTGCTATAAGATATAAAATCAAATTCTTGAAACATATCCTTACCGTTCTCTGGAACTCGGTTGACAGAGAAATAGGCCTTCCAATGAACTTACGAGTAATTCTCAGATACCACTCCATGTACTCACTTTCATCTACACCCTCATCCCCATCAACAATATGCACCTGACGGTCCATCCACTCATTAAGCTCGGATTCCATTTTCCCTGATAAATCAACACCACCATCAACTCCTCTACTCTTCCTCTCCCACCGCTCCACATCATCTGGAATTGATTGAAGCATACCATATTGCCTTAAGCATCGATTTGGAAGATGTCTTTCTGCCTTGTCGAAGCATATCAGCATTGTCTTTGACCTCCCAAGAATTAAAGTGCTTTTGATATGTTCTGGAATGACCATGCTGTCCATGTTTCGATATGGGAGCCATTCCACCTGTACATATACATCATTTCAACTAGATTCTACTTTTTAACATAATCAGAAGATTTCCATATCAGTATTGAAGATACAATTGCAAATAAGACTTACGTCACATGGTTTTAGGGAATCCAGAGCCTTCCGATAGAAAACTACATCACGATTTGCAGTTGGGCCACTTTGTTTTCCTTTCCATCTAAGCACAAAGGGAAATCGATCATGCATCAGCTCAAGATTAAGCTTTGGTCGTCCAATATTTAGGTGAAAGTAACTCCAACACTGCAAATGCATAATAAACTATTAACACTTGAGAGAGAGTAAAACTGCAGTTTGAAGGAAAATGAAGGTAAGATTCAATTCAAAGAGAGGAGTTAAAAAGAAGCGACACAGACGTATATAAATTACCTGAAGTAGTGTTAAACAGCCACTAATGGTACTTTGAGTTTTTAGTGAGGCATTGCCCAGGGCTCTGTACAAAAAAGCCAATGCCGCAGAACCCCAGGCATATTGCCCACATCTAGCAAAATTCTCAAATAATGGCAAATACATTACAGGGACTTTGTTCCCTGTAGTTGTGGAGAATATGGTGCTACCAACAAGATAAAGAAGATATGCACGAGTATGTTGCTCAATCACTTCAATTGGAGCATCTTCAGGACAGCGAGAGAAGAACTCTTTCAACCAACTTAGCTTCACCATTCCTCCACTTGTGTAACCAGATTCTGGTGATCTACCAAGATACTTTTCACAAACAGAACTGCATGCTGTATAGGTAATACCAATTACAGGTTCTCCATCAATAGCCAGCCCAAGCAAGAGTGCAACATCTTTAAGGGTTACTGTCATTTCACCAACATTCAAATGAAATGTGTTTGTTTCTCTTCTCCACCTTTCAACTAGAGCAGAGATAAGTGGATTGTCTAGACTAATAGCTGGGATTGACCTAAGGTATCCAAATCCAGCCTTCTCTACCAATTCAACCTGTTTATGAGTAAGGGTCCACTGATCAAGCTTAGAGGTATGTTCATGACATCTGAGGGCACCACGCTCCTGTTAATACATTAATGAGAGAAAAATTATATAAATAATCAAGATATAGACAAGATTTTTTAGAAAAAAAGTGCAAAAAAAGATAAGGCAGAAAGGCTTCTCAACTAGCTAACAGCACCTGTCCATCCCAAACTGCTGTAGAGACATGCTTGTCTTGGTCATACAGAACCGAACCATCAATTGGACCTGGATTAGTTGTATAAGGGTCCACTGCTCCAACTTCCATTACAATGACTAACTACAAACATCCAGGAAAGAAGTGAAATAAGAAACATGGTCTTCAAAATTTTCTTAATTCATTTATTAAAAGAAATTTTACATCAGAGGAATGCAGTGGCTGGAAAAGTACAAACTCTTCAAAACGAAAAAGGACCAAAGAAAGTAAAAATGCATCAGTACATCAAAGAAATAAAACCTAAATCCTAAGGATTATTATTTAGAAACTCCAAAATTCTAAATTATAAACCCAAAACCTCAAAGCCCCACAAGCAAAAACATTTTCATAACTTTGTACATTGGAATAAGAAGAAGGAGGTCCTAGAATGAAACCTGACAAAAGTCAGCATCTACCAACTCAATTAAGGAATGACATCACAAATGATATATGAAGTTAAATTGCAGGATTTATATAGCATATATGAACTTTCTTTACCAGGAATTGAAGGATTTATTTTGCAGATTTTAGGGATTGATCATTCCTGTTATCTACTGCACGTAATGGATACACCTCAACTTTGTCTGCCATGTATTCTTGCTTCATTGAGTTACAAAGTTCTCTTTCCTTGTATGAAGAGCATTTTGAGTGAAAAGTGCCAAAGCAGAAATCTGACAAAACACAATATTCAAGCAGTTAGTGATATACGACAAAACACAATATTAACACAGCATGAGATATTCAACAGAACACCATATTGATGCTGTTAGTGACATGCGACAATATTAACATGTTAGTTATACACAACACGTTAAACATTACAACCAACATGAAGTCAAGGGATCGTCCAACAGATTCAAAACATAAGGGAAATGTTATATTCATCCAACAGATTCGAAACATTGTTCTTTTTACTTTAATGCGGACAATTGGTCATACCTAAAATAGCAAGATTTCAACACAATGATCACTAAAAGTAAAATAGCCGTCAAGTCCACACATAACATAAAAAATAAAATTCTACATAAAGTGTTACACAAGTTCAGATGATTTTACTTTCATTGGAACCACAGAAGGCATCATCCTTGTTCAAGAAGAAAACAATAAGCAGGTACTTAAAAATAACTTCAAACTCTCTGGGTCCCACTCAAAAAGTACAGACAGAAAGCTAATTTGTTTTCTCCTTACTTGAGCAAAACCCAGTATCCTCAATCCATATATTCTGATTCTTCCTTGAACTTCGTATCAGTTTTCAATCCAAAAATAAACCCCATTCCCCATATTACTTCCCAACTGCTAGTCCAGAATTTCAACAGTTTCATCTTTCGATCATCCCATTCCAACCTCCCGAACCAAATAAACACCACAAATTCCTCCTTGAACCTTAACTTCCACAAACACAAGGCACAAACTATTCCACTCAAAACAAACACAGCACATTCGCCCACAAGGTTCAACCTCAACGCAACTCAATAAACAACCCTTCCCATTCCACAACACTCAACATAACCACTCCATAAACACTTCAACAATCAGCTCCAGCAATCAATTGCATTACAGGCACCATCGTTTTCCTCAAAAACAAAAACCCCACAATCCCGAATCGCTACTCAACACCAGAAACACAGGGCAAACAGTTAATCACGCAAAACCATTCGCACCCCACCAAAAAAGATGAAAACTTAGGGCGAATTGAGCACAGGGGTCCAACTGGGACATCAGAAAAAACCACCCAGAGAGAAGAAGTGCTGGGGCCCCACACGAATTGGGGAGCCCAGAGAGAGAAAGACAAGAGGGGAGAGGCAGGGGAAGAAGGTGAGAAGAGATCTGCATGGCTTAAGTTTTCCTTGGAATTGCATTGAGTTTGGAATAATAATAAAAGGAAAAAATAAAAACAATGAAAAGTGAAGAGAGAGAGAGAGAGGCTTACAGTGAATGGAGGAGAACACGATACGACTTCCACCGTCGTCGTCGCTTGATTTAGCACTTAGCACAGGTTTGAGTAAATTGTTTGAGGGCAACAACACACAAAAAGGCGTGTTCAATTCACAAGGGGCTTCCTTTGGGTTTTCCTGTGGTCCAACTTAAACCTCTAACTTTTTTGTGGGCTAAAAATTATGATATTGCAATTGCTAAACCTACCACCAAATTGCTATATCTACCCTTTTCTTGTTCACAAAACAAATTATGCATTCATAATCTAGAACAGTGTTATGCTATCATCTAATAACTAACTATTTTGTATAATAAATTTTTTGAATTTTGTAATATTATTGATAATGATTTTTAATTCGTTGACAATATATAAAGGACTTGACAGTAGTAATGCATCAAGTTTTTTTTTCTTTTTTTTTTACTTTTTATTATCCAACAATGCCAAAATTTTCATTTCCTTAGTTAAAGTAAAATTATGTTTATCAAAGTATACAAACTAAACAGTTAATGATATATTGTGATCACTTAATGAACAAGAAACATAATTTGATGAGTTTAACTCCTACAATTCTCTATAGGAATTAAGCAAAGCAAAAAATACAATATTCACACACAAAAGAAAAACAAAACAAATAACAAACATAACAAAAAAAATATAGCAATAATAAGAAAAGAACGTTATAAAAACTCAACCAAAATTTTCAAAAGTTTAAATAAAAATAAGCTTACGTCAACTTATCTTTTTAGTGACAGATTTTATTTTTTAAAACATTATTAGAAAAGTAAATAAGACAGTCAAGTAATAGAAGAAACTAATTTAGAAACCATAAAATTTAAAAATTGATAATTATCCAGAGAAGACATAATTTGATATTATTCCTAATAAAGAAAGAGATAGTGAATTAATAATAGTTTAGTGAAAATCAATAGTAAATGTGATAACAATGAATTTTAGTGAGAATGTATACTTCTCTCAGTCGTGGAAGCATAAACAAGAAAAAGTGTTAATTAGAAGTTTTGTGTTTGATTTGTTAAAACATTATCTCACATTTCTCATTTCACTCAAACTTGGTGCTTTGAGTACTTTGAAAAAAAAAAATTTTCCTTCTCGACTAACTTTAGAACAAAACTACTTAAGGATACTAGTTTTTAATTTATTCATTGGAACTATTTGATATTGCGAGGGCTACACATGGAAATAATATATTCACACATATGGCTTTGTCTCAATCTCTCTTTAGGTTTAAAAAGTCAAGGAACTAATTAACACACACTTCTCAAGATCTAAGTGCATGTTGTGTTTCTTATCCTCAATGAAGACTTCTTGGAAGTGTTATGAGTAGTTATCGACATTATCTAATTTTAGCACCTTGCCCTTGGCGTATATAGCCATAATGTCTCAAATTATATTTTTGAAAACTTTATCCATAAAAATTCTAATAAGTTACTCCAATTTTTTTTAATTAAATGGTATGATCTTATAACAATAGTTGACTCCATTAATAGTAAGCACAATCTTGTCTATATCTTGGGAGTACACTTTAATTTGGTTGTGCCTAGAGTTTGCATCCAAAACACTAAGTATCTCAAAGTTAGATGCATTCTCTACAAAACGGTCTATATTTGACAAAGGATATGAGTCCTTCGGTCATGCTTTATTAAGGTCAGTATAGTTAATGTACATTCTCCATTTATCACTTGACTTCTTCACCAATACAAAATTGATGAACCATGTAGTGTATAAAACTTCTCATATAAAGTTGATTTTCAAAAGCTTATTAACTTTTTGCTTGATTGTTTTTGCTTCTTCTAGACGATAATTTTGGTTTTGTATGACAACCATCTTGTGACAAATGAAATTGACATAAATTCTCAGTATGTCACATGAACTCCATGCCAAAAAGTTGGTGTTTTGGGTGAGAATGTTTTATAATTGTCTTCATATGAAGTGACTATTAGTTCAACCAATGTGAGTACATTAACCTTGGATTAGTCCGAGCTAAAACTTATATGTGTGCTTGTTAAAAGAATGATGATTCTTGTTCAACTTATCTTGCAAATCCAAGTCGACTTTCTTTATGACTAATTCATGATCCTTAAGGACATTATTTCAACATTATTACTTTGTGGTAATGGTTGTGGTTCTTCTTCCAACGTGTTAATTGTCATTTTCATAGTTTCTTTTTTGGGTTTTAACACCTAGTGTTGACAATGGTTTTTTTTTTTTTTACCTTTAGATTACTTAATAGTGTATGTTAAGACTTTAAGCAATGAGCATACTTTTTTGCCTTTTTCAGATCAAATTTGACAATGATGGTGCTCCTTTCATCGACTAAGAACTTCATAGCCATGTGTCATGGAAACGATGGTCCCAAGTTTATTTAGTATGTATTAAACCACAAATCACCAATTTACATTATTAATATGTATTCTACTATAAGTCACTTACTTGCCATAAAAAATAGTGAGGAAATCCATATGTTCCCTAGTGTGCACATTTTTGTTGGTGAATCCATGTAAAAGAATCAAGTATGACTTAGTGAGATCGAGTGATAGGTCGAGTTTGAGAATATTTTTACTAATAGAGTACATAAATTAAGCTACCTTCATCTAAAAGGGTCTTTCCTACTTCCTAATTCACGATATTAATTATAATGACAATTGGATCTTTATTTGAGGGGTTATTTTTGCTAAAGTTATTATCAATAAAAAATATTAGGGGACATCAAACCCTTTTAGGAATGATTTGATCGAGTTAACATCATGGATAGCTTAGAGGTAACACTGAAAAAAATTGTCAGTTATGTTGTTGATAAAACCTTGTATTTCTTTCCATCTTGTTGTCATGCTTGTTGAGCTTGTTGGTTTGTGACATTATCATTTTGGTTTTAACCTTTTTGTTGTTGTTGGTTTCATGTCACTAGCCTTGCTAGCCTCCTAGATACCATGACCACGACCTCTATAACTACCTCGACCTCAACCTATTTTATCATTTAAAAAAAAAATAGTCATGGCTCCTAATAAAATAAGATCCCCAATTGTATCTCAAACTTTAGTACACTTTTCAGTTGTATGTCCAATGTTTCAATGGTAAAGACAAAGTTTAGTTAGGTTGGTTAGTGTTACCAAGAGAGGTTGTGATAGGTGGTAAGTTCAATAATTCAAGAACAAATGCTACTTGAATTCTTACTTCCATACTAGTATTAAGTGGCGTGTATGAGTTGTATTAGGAACTTCTCTATTTGAAGCTTTGACTTTCATTGAATCAAATCATCAAGGATCCAACTCTTTTTTTCTTTGCCTTCTTTCAGTACTCAATCTTCTCTTCGATCATAATGATGTTCGATGTTTACCCGTCCATGTATTTTATGTTATTAATGTACAATTTGTCTAAGAAAGGTTTAGTTCACAATATAACATTGTATGCAATTTCAACATCAGGTATTATAGTAAGGAATACCTTAAAAAATAACTTTCTCCATAAAATTATAAAGGGGTTTATGGTCTCCTACTTGAAGTTCTCCAATGTGATCCAATTTGCAACGTGAGATCTAGAAGTTACAAACATGGCTTGAGAGTTTTGTAGTTAAAGTCAATAGAAATTATAAGCAAGTTATAGAATTACAGTAATGCTCCTTAAGGGTTATGAGAGCCTACAAATAATTGCATTATTGTTGGAGTAAAAGTTGTCACTACAAAAAATCATGTATTAGTGGCGGTTTTAATATGACGGTTATTAATAACTGGCATAAGTGTCCGTATTATATGACATTTTAATAACTGTCACAATTATCCTTCAGAATGTGTCATTTTGAACTGTCACAATTTTCCTCTGATATATACAATCTCTCGCCTTTTCCTTTCCTCCATACCATTCCTCATTCCCATTTTTTTTTTTCAAAAACCTCATCAATTTGACTCTTTGGAATCAGAATTTGACTTGGAAACCTCTTCACTCAAAACCTCTCACTCTCCCCTTACCTTCTTCACTCTCTAAAAACCTTCAAACCCACCACTCTTCACAGCTGGAAACCCTCAAACCCTTCCCTTCAATCTTCACTCTGCTTGAAACTCTCACTCTCACTGCAAACACTCTCACACTCTCACTCAGTCTCCACAAACCCTCTAACTCAGTCTCTGCAAAACCTAACTCTTCCCTTCACTTTTCTCGTGACACCATCTCACTGTTTGTTCTGTCAACCATCGCTACCGGCTTGAAGGATGCCTCCTCGCAATGATTTTAATCGTTTATCATCGCAACAACCGCCAACTTGCACGGTATTCCCTCAAGATAACTTTTTTTTTAAAATCTATTGTTGGATTAGCATTATAATTTTGAACATACTGATAACTTTTGTAAATTGTATTGTACCTCTAAAGAAATTGTTTCAATTCTTGTTTCTCTTCAAATTCGATCCCAAGTTCTCGCTTCTCTAACGATGCTTCTCCAAATTTGCTTTTAGGCCTCTGAGGTCGTTGTCGTCGAGCCCTCAACCTCTGATGGACTCACGGTCTAAAAAAATTTGGCCAATAATTGGAACATTCTGGATGAAAACGATGATGATTGGAAGAGTCATGCAACCGTTGTAGCTCAATCTATTAATTTGATTAAAAGTCACTTACAAGTAAATACCATATTTTCTCTTGAATTAAACGCGCTTTTTTCTATCATTACTTACTAACTTATTAAGTAGTTAGTTACCAGGTACCGATTGTTCTTTGGTTTAGTGAGATTAGTGTAATTGTTCTAATTTCCAAATTTTTATCTTGGGTTTGTTAGAGCATGCTCCTATGTGTTCTGGTGGCAATGGGAAAAATTGAAGGCGAGGTTGGATATGTATCATTCCATCTAGGTAAGGAAGACCTCTAGTTTAATGGGTGATAACAAAGAAGTTTGATGTTGATTCTCTGTCAAAAATAGATGCCCTTGGACCATTGCATGTCTTAAAATCCTACCCTATATATCATTATTTAATCTCTAACATGGTTGTTGTCCATTTGTTGTATGCTAGACAGGCATCACTGAAGTGGGAGACTCTCCATACAGATTTCTAACCCCTCCAGTGCTAAAGGAATCTATGCTAGTTTTGGAAAAATTAGCAAATGTGAAAGCAATTTCTTAAGGAGGTTACCCTCAGGTAAAATATCCAGATAAATTCTTTTCAGTCCTTCGATACTAAAATTATCTGAATTTGTATGTTGACATCAAACTTGTATTCTCTCTAGGCTGAACGTTGTCGAATTTTTGTTGAACATCTAGAAGAACTGACTAGTGATCCAGATATTATTTCACCATGGAGGTTAACTCTTTTAATTTCATTTCCAAACTCTTTAGATCCATTATTAATGTTTCTAGAAGTGTTTACTAATATTTACATAAAATTACTTTTTTAAGCATTAAAGGGAACTTCCAGTTCGAACCTTGCTCACATGGTGACTTCCTTGGCTCAATCCTTGGTAGAGGAATTGTTAGGGAGAAAGTTTGGGATATTATATTGCAGGTATTCCTTTAATTAGATTTATTTCAGGAAGCTTTTGTTTAAAATTTTGCTCTATCCACAGATGAGTGCTAAGGTTTTTGTATAAACATTATTAGCTTCTGATGGACTTGTACATCATAATCTGCAATGTGTTACATGACATTTTCATCGTATGGGTTTTTTAATTTGCTAATTTTGCTCCAATTTCCTTGTCTTCTCTTGGCATGTACATACTAAAAGATTTTTGTTTAATGTTGCTTTGATCTCTAAAGTTAATAACTTCTCTTTGTTGTTTGATGAGTCAATATTTCTATTATCTTCCTAATTAAATCAATAGAGTGCATTTAATAGAAAGATTATTCTTACAATGAATCAAATCATGTGTCAAAAAGAAAAATAGTCAAATATCTAAAGAAAACAATATTAACAAGTGTGACCTCTGTAGTTCTGTTTAATTTGATTGGTTGTTAGATTGCAAGTTAAGTTTATAAACATGACCTGGATTACATTTTCTTATTTGTATTCATTCTAAGTTTTATTTTACGATTTTGTGTTGTTTGACTTTAGTGTGCATCTACAACAACCCACACATATTTTAGGAAACTTAGACTTTGTTTACCTTTGCTATCTAGGGAGAATAGGGTGCACAGATAATTGTTGTGCCAGAACTGGTTGAATTTCTCATGTCAACCTTGGTTAAGGTATTACACATAATGCTTTTTGCAACTTACTTTTCTAGATAAATATCTAATTATTAGAACAAGTAATAGTTGTGATTGTAATAGTAAATATTTGAGTGCCATTGATGTGGATATGAATGTTGTTTCCAAATTACTAGGGTACAAGAATTGTAAAAATCTGATATACACATTTTAGTTTTTTTATTTTCTTTTTTGGTTAATATGATCATTTGAGATTGACTATATTGTTGAAGATGAGCTTTGATGACTCCAAATCTCCATGGATTTCTTAATTGGGTGTGTTATAGGTAGTTTGAATTTGTTAATTCACTTTTAGTTTGAATCCAAAGCTGGTTTAATTCAAATCTTTTTAAAAAAGAGTGTTTTATGAAGAAACAGAAAAACAACCAGTTGTTTTATCATTTCAATCGATTGTTTCATACTTAAGGTTTTTGAAACTAGTTTTGGCATATTTGAATTTGGTTGACTTTGTTGTCAAACCAATTCAATCTGTTATTTTGACAAAACAACCGACTGTTTTTTAACTATCTTAATAAAATTCTGTTAAGTTGGTTAAATCTTCTTTAAATGATTTGAAATTGATTTGACTTTTATAATAAATGTTCTGTTTTACGCTCCTAGCATTAATTTTGAAGATCAGTTTGTGAAATCAAGTTTTCTCCAAGATTGCTTAAGGCTTTGGATATTTCTCTAAGAGTGGAGTAAGACTTGTTGTGTACTTTGACTTGATTTGTACCAGGTGTGATCAATCCTATTTCTTCTTGATTTGTAATTCTGTAAGTACTGGTGTTCACAAGGTCAGAGGGTGTTCTAATCTATGGTGTGATAGTAGTGTGCCAAAGGAAGTGTGTGTTCTTAAGGGGATCAATATCACTTCTTTGGTGGTTGTGTGTTTGTAATTTGGTTTTTGATTACTTAGAGGATACCCAGAGGTTTCTGGGAACTGGATGTAGCTCTTGGTATAAGAGTGAACCAATATAAAATTGCTTGTGTGATTCTTTCTCTTCCTTAACTCTTTTATACCTATTTTTAGTTGTTTTTATACTCTGCTGATAAAAACAACCGGTTGAATCGCAGAAACAACCGGTTGAATTTATGAAATTCAACTAAAACTGTTTTCTATCTTGTGTTCTTTCATTCCTTTCGCTGTGATTCTTCTTTGACTTTCTTCATACTTTCAAACTTTGCGAAAAAACGTTTGAAAACAATTCACCCCCTCTTGTTTAAGGCCTTCAAAACTAACATATATGATCCTTGAACCTTTTCATTTTCTTCTTTTAGACCTCTCCCGACCCCTCTAATCTGAAGCATATGCGGAAAACTATTTTAGATGCACCACCCTTACACAAATAATGCAATTAAATACAAAGATATATTCCTGAAATGCAATTAACTAATATGCATTTGACAATGCATAAATCTAAAGAAATATATTTTTTCTATTATAATAATTGATAACTAATTGTTTTTTTTGCAAGGTTATTATTTCATGTCTATATGTTTTCATGTTAAAAATAAGTATTTATGTGTACCAGGTCAAAGCAAGTTTATGCAAATGTTAATTTCCTCAGTATTGTGATTCTCAAGGATAAGGTTTCACTGAGGCAGCAATGAGAAAATTTATAGTGTAATGCAACAAGTATCGATGACACTTGAGGTGTGTTTTGGCATTTGTTTGGTGTTTCTTGATATTATAATACTCACACACATGCATCTTGTGGAATGAACTATGCTTCCTCTAATTTATATATTTAAATATTTATTGGTATTTTTTATTTTATAATTATAAATATTCAAATTCATTAACTTAAAATTATTTATTTTAGGCATCAGATACTGGAAGTGGTGCTCCATCACCTAATCATATAATAAGATCAAGTGTTGGAAGCAAAACTGATTAGGGATGTTGTTTTAATTTTAAATTATGTATGAACTTTTAAACAATTATGTGTTTTAATTTTCAATTATGTATCAACTTTTGAACAATATTATGTGTGCTTTAATTTTCAATGAAATGAATGGATGCTTATAACTTTATACATTATTTCATTTTATTAGTATTTTATCTTTTATTATGAAAATATATTATGTTTAGTTTAATTGTGCAAATCAGATTATAAAAAAGTGGTCGTTAAATTTCATTTCTTTAGAATTAAAATTACGTAAGTTGAAATAGACATATTATTTTTACAATTTTATTATAATACTGATAGTTAAAAACGCCACATTATACCCTATATAATGGCGCTGCAATCTTTTTCAATGAATTAAATTGCGACAGTTATAACTGACACTACTTACATATAAAAACCGCCACTTAAACACAGTGTTAAAGTGGCGGTGTTGCGGCGGGTAGCGTAAAACCGCCACATTAAACTTTGTGGCAGCTAGTTCTGTGGTGGTTTAGGAAACCGCCACACGCGTATATTGTGGCAGTTATAAATGCCAGTTTATACGAAAATAACCGCCACATTATATATTATATTTTGTAGTATGTCATGTCTCTTATAAGTCTTGATGCGTTGAACTATTGCATTTTTCAAAAGTTAAATATTTTCAAACCAAAGAGAAAGGTATTGATGCAATCCGTGTTGATGGATTTTGAAAGAGGAATGACGTAGTAGCGGAAGAGGATGAAGATGGACCAATATTGGAGGTGATTTGGTGAAGAATTGAGGTGAAATAGGTGTTGAAGTTAGAAAGAGGTTGAGCCAACTTTCTAAGATTTCATTAGACCTCTAGACTTTCTAGCAAAAGGAGATTTAGGAGAGAATGAAGTCTGAAAATCAATTTTCTCATTCAATATTTTTTCAAATCAAAATACAAAGAGGAAAAAAGGCACCTGTTTATAAACTTCAAGAAAATCATTAAATAGAAACTAATTTTAGAAACCAAAATAATTAGTTACTATTTGATTAAATTAGAAACCATTTTATAAACTAAAAAAACTATTGGTATCTAAAGTAGTTTCTATTATTAATAAAAATTTATAAAATGATTTCTAAATTGATATCTAACCATTAGCTACCAAGGTTTTAGCTACTTACTACTTTATATTCTAAATTGGTCTTTATTAGTCTTTTAGAGACTAATTTATAATATAAAATATTAGTTGTTAAAACTTAGCTAGCTAATTTAGTTAATAAATTTTCATTAATAATAGAACAATTTGTTAGTTTCTAAATTAATATCTAATTTAGTTAATATAGTGACTAATTAGTTTTTATCTTTAAATTTGGTTACTATTTAATGATTTTCTTGTAATGATGGTGTTAAGCTACCTTAACCTTGGTTAGTCTAGCTAACCTATGGTGAGCTTTTGGAGCTTCTAACTAATGTTGTGATGTGATCATTTACTCATTTGGGCTCTAAAAACCCTTACTTGCATGTCAAGTAATGGTTTATAGGGTATATATGATTTATTTTAAACTCTATTGTAAAAAAATGATACAAAAATATAAAACCTAAAATAATTATTCTACTTGTTTTTATATTTTTATATAGACTAAGATAGATATATATGTTTTACATTCTTCTGTTCTTAGCCTTATATATCGTGATTTGGAACTTGTGGATGATCCTTCATTAAGTATTTTTTATGCCCTACATAAATGAATAGTCGTCGACTTTATTTTACAATAATCATATTGGATAATTATTTCATTGAAATGACAAGCTATTGAATTTTGAAATTCCTTGACAATTACTACTATTTGTTATTCCATTTATTGTCAAAATTATTCATTTAGTTATGAATTAGTTAATTCTACATAAAATTCAATTGTGTCAAAACCATAAACTTTTATAAGCTAAGAAGAATTTTAAAATTAAAATGTCTAACACCAAGTTCTAATCTTTAAGTTTTATAAACTAAAATGTGGATTTCAATTAGAAAAAAGGTATACATTGATGAAATGTAAATAAAGGTTAAATGGAAGTCTAGTATGAATAATGTCTAAATACTAAAAATAAGAACATAAGGTAAAATATACAAAAATAAAAACGAGTATAAATTAAGAGGACCTGTGATAGAGGTATTATTGTATAAACATCTAGAATTCTTACTTTTAAAATTAAAAATGTGAATACTAATTATAAAATATTTATTCTTTTACTTATGTATTCTGACTGATATTATATTATTAATTGCGTTATGTTGTTTCTTTTATATAATCACAAATTAACATATTAATAAAATTGATAAAATGTTTAAATTATATTTCAAATATCTCGCATGCAAGTAGACATACAGTGCATCCCATCCTTCTTCTTCCTGCAACCCATAAAAAATGTATTTAGACATTTTTGAATTTTGGAGTTCAAAATGCATTTAGCAATTGCTTCCACCACCCAATCAATTTTGATTGACACTCAACGAAAATTTTAAAATTCTATTATGCCATTTTCACATATTTGCTTACGGATGTCAATATCTGGAAGTAATTTTTATACATTTCGAATTTCGAAATCTAAAAGGTCATTTTCATATTTCATTTAAGCTTTCGGATGGTCATATCCAAAAGTGAGTTATGAGTTATGGATTTTGATATCCAGAATGGTTCTATAAATGGTGTTGAGGATTGAAATTCATAACTCATTTTATGTTTGCTTATGAATCTTGACATCTTGAAGGTCATTTATGTTGTCCAGATAAACTTCCAAACGGTGAAATCCAAAAATAACATATTAGTTCCGGATTTGTATATCTGGAAGGTAAAAATTTTAAATCATTAAGAATAAAACGAAGATTTCGCGTCAGTGTTGGGTGCAAATCTGAATCATCCAATGCATTTTCGAAGCTATGGTGTTGTGTATAAATTTCATACATATGCAGTGTTTGATCCCCAATTTTATTTGAAGAGATGGATTTTGTAACTTCATCAAACAATATTTAGGTATTAGAGGCATCAAAATATTTAAATTAGAATTAATAGTATTCGCATTTTTTAATAGTAATATTTACCAGTGCCAAAAAAAATGGAAGTCATGTAGATTTAATTTTTAATTTTATTAAGGGTAAATCTGACTTTTCAAGAAAATATAGAGGTGAAAAAAAGTTCTGAAGTTGCAGGAAGAAAATGTGAATTTGTGAACATATAAAGAAGCACCAAAATCGGGTTTTGGATATTGACACCTGCTTCTTACAATTGTGAAGCTCGGAAAATTTGTCCGGAGGCATCAATATTAAGATTGTAATGAATAAATCAAGTGTAGTAATTTTAATAATATAATATTTTATATGATTTAATTGTTAATAATATGATTTAAACATTAATTATTTTACAATCAATTATTTCTTATGATATTAAAATATTTTCTATTTTATTAGCATCATTTCTCGTGTTTCTTCTCTTTTTACAACTTATGTTCGTTACTGAATTAGATTTTTGTGTGAAAAATAATCACTACAAGAAAAAATGGTTTTAACATGGGTTTATTTTTACATTAGTAAGGGTTAAAACCTTCGTTAAGTCATTTACCCAGGAGTGTTGTTTCCCCTGCTAAACCATCCCTGGGTAACGTGTTCCCTGAGGTTTTTTAAACCTCAGGAAAAGCCTTTCAAAACCTCTGTTAAATAGCATGGACTTAAGAACCTCCGTAAAATACCATGGGTTTCAAAACCTTCGTAAAATACCATAGGTTTTAAAACCTCTGCAAAATGTCATAGGTTTCAAAACCTCCATAAAATACCATAGGTTTCGAAACCTCTGTAAAATACTATAGATTTTGAAACCTCTGTAAACTACCATACATTATCCCATAAAATATCATAGATTTTGAAACTAAAAACATTTGATTTTTTACTCATTTTATCATTTAAGGATTCAACCTCATTTTATTTTATCATTCATGTGCTTTTTCTTTTAATTATAAACTTTTCATAAGAAATTAAACTTCTATTTGATTGAAGTAAAACTTATGATTAAGTTCATATATTCATTTTTATTTTGTTTTTATTTTTTCTTAAAAATATTTATACAAAATTTATAACAACAATATACGGTCACACCAATCCATGGATAATTTTATTGCATAATATAATATAATAATAATAATAATATTGTCTTACATATGCATATAGTAATATACCATTACAAAGTAGTTTGATGCAACATACTTTTGGAATCTGGGACCATGATATTTTTAAAAGCCAGCATATATGATATACATTGCAAACTGTGTCACAGTGAAGCTAGCCATATATTAATTATTAACACCATCACAGATCATGTACTCATTTCAGAAGAGAATGGCACCCCTGTAGCCGGAATCCACCTTTCTCCTTGCAGAAACTGACTCACTGCCATTGCCATTGAATGCGTCATTGCCACCTGTAAAGTGAAACTTGAGAAATTATCACCTTGTTCAAGGTACAAAAAACAACAAATCTCAAGACTGGCTTAAAAGAACTTAAAAATAGATGAAGAGCAGTAATTGTTGGAGTTAATTCTCGATTTTTACACCATTGAGCTCTGTTCTTGCTCTAGCAGCTTCAAAAATCACCATCTCTGACAAAGGCAACTGTCAAGATAATCACGTTCCCTGCCTGTGTATTTAATGCCTGATTCATAATTAACCTACATAGATGATGGAAGAAAAAGATTATGAAAATAAATAGCATCCCAATAACAATGTACATATGGAAGGAAACACATAGTGTAACGGACCAAAAGGCACCATGATAAAGGTGAGCGAATAGTCCCCCTTGTCAAACTGGTAACCCAACTTGCTAACTTCCAACCGATCATTTTTTCATATATACAATGGTTCAATTCACCATGTACAACTAACTCTCATTAGATTTTATACATGTGTTTTATATGATAAGAAGAGTCAACTTCCATGAAGGCAAGATGAAAATGATGCTGAATAAAAAACTTACAGTAGTGCTAAAGGAACAAAATTTCCCATCATGATCCGGCCTAAACTAATTCTACAAGATAATTACTTTAGATGTGTAAAGAGTCAAATGGCACCAAAATTTACAGCACTATACAATCAATGCAAGCGACTTTCAACTTGTTTACCAACATGAAGTTCAAAGCATCTAAAACTTGGTTAAATTATATAATACAGAGACCTGAACAGAAACTCTACCTTGAAACCTTTTCATGTACTATAATAAGCAACCACTTCTAATTGATGCTGAAGTTGAAACTAGAAGTATAACTATGAATATGCTAAAATTTTCAGCTGTAGATGACAATGTGATAACATAACATGACCTTAGAATGATGACAAAGTTTTGAGGTCCTTCAATACACCAAAAAACCTGGGCATAACCAAACTTATCTGGAAAGCATACCTGATGTAGCAAAGCCAGAGCATGAAATTGTAACAGAGCTTGGACTCCTACAACAACTGAGGATGCTTTGTCTTGACATTTTCCTAATTTCAAAGCACGTTAGGGATATGAAATAAGGTGCAGGTAAATAAGTTTACTGGACTTGAAGATGTAAAGAATCCAGTGAATACTTAATAAAAACAAATACAAAATTTAGCATCGAAGTTCAAGCTAAAACACTAGCTTAACAGGTTACAAAAGTTATAATTTTAATTGGCAACTCTGCATCATCTGATAACTCCTTCTTCTGTTGCTAATCTTAATGTTAGCATACCAAGCATTGGCTTCATCCCTCCCTCCCTTTTTTAAAGCATCACATGGACAAACAAAAGATGCACTTGCATTTCAAGACAGAACATCACCAGATTCACATTTAAAGCACTAATTTTAAAAATTCAATACTGAAATGTTTCAGAATTAGCAGCTTAGGCATCTATTTAAGTGTTTAAATAATTCAACCTGAATGCTTCAGAATTTGCAGTTTAGGCATCCATATGAGCGAAAGTACTGAAACATAGCATGAATCCATAAAAGCTAGCCCAAGGATATATACACATTTAAGATTTTATACTATTATTATCATAAAATAACTCGCAACATTTAAGCAAGAATATTTCAAGAAAGAGGAAAACATCAACACAAACTGCACAAACCATTGCCACACCGAACGAACCACGACCTTGAGTATGAACCATGAATCACAAATCGATGTGAAAAAGGTATAAGACGAAGCACGAAGCATGAACCATGAACCACAACCTCAACCTCAACCATGAACCTCCACCACAAACCATAGCCACAAAGAATGACGAGAACAAAGCACTAACAACGAAAAAAAAAATGATCAAAAAAATTAGGGTTCCAAGATCGTCAAATAAACAACAAACACCACATCACCAATTGCGGAACATACCTGCGCTTTGCAGACAAGCGGTTTCGTGGTGGAGCGAAGGTTGAAGCAAGTTCCATGGTGAAGTAGCATAACCATGTTTCGTGTTGGAATAGCAAAAGCATGTTCCGTGGGGGAGGATTAGAAGCAAATGTCCAGTGGTGTGCGATGGAAGAGGTGGGAGTTGGACATAAATGAGAGTGAAGAGAAAAGAAGATGGAAATGAGAGGCGGGTTAAGGGTCTACCAGAAAAGAGAAAGGAAAAAAAGAAGAAGAAAATCAAAAGCAAAAAGAATTTGAAATAAAACTAGAGTAGCTTACTGAGGTTTTAAAACAAATCTCTACTATTTAACGGAGGTTTTTAAATGAACCTTTACTATTTAAGGGAGGTTTTTAAATAAACCTCAACTACGAAGGATTTTAAATAAATCTTTAATGTTAAATGAAGTTTTAAAATACTTTCCTTAATCAAATTTATTATGAAAATTATCATAAACATTGATAAATAAATTTATTTTAATATAATAAAAAGTTATTAAATGAAAACTATGATATAATATTTCTATAAACATATTAAAATATAATTAATAATATTTAATTATCAAATACAATAAAATTATAATTTAATTATTTATTTATAAAAAATTTAATATAATTATTTATTGAGATTTGGATAAAATCAAAATATTTTATTGAGGTTTTATGGTAAACATTTGGAACTTAACAAAGCTTAAAAAAAATTCTATTATTTTGTTGAGATTTAAGAATAAACCTTGGGACTTAATAAAGGTTAAAAAACCTCTGTTATTCTCAAATTTTTTAAAAAAAAAATCTTTGAAAATTAACGAAGGTTAAAAAAACCTCCGTTATTTTGTGAATGTTTTAAAATAAACCTTTGGAAATTAACGAATGTTAAAAAAACCTCCGCTTTTTTGCATATGTTTTAAAATAAACCTATGGAAATTAACGAAGATTAAAGAACCTCCGTTATTTTGTTGAGGTTATAGAAAATAACCTCTTTAATTAAATCAATTCTGAGGGTTAGATTAGCCTCTGCTAAATAACCTCCATTAAAACCTTTTTTTCTTGTAATGAATGTAGGATGTCTAAAGAGTGTAAAGATAGGTGAAAGAGAAGAGAAAGAAAAGAATCTCTCTATATATATATATATTTAATTATTTTATGGTCTTACATAATGATTTTTGAAAATGAAATGTGGAAAAAAATGTAAAGTATTATAATTTTGAAACAATGAAACACGGTGCAAAGATTAGATTAGATGAAAGTAAATGGATATAAAGAAATGAAATGGTTTGATGAGAAAGAATAGTGATAATAATAAAAGTGAATAACAGGAAGAATGAAGAGTGTTAGAGTAGTTAGAATGTTTTGGGTGGTAATAAGTCCAACAAATGTCAAATATGTGTACTGGGAAGGTTATTTCTAAATGTATTCTAGAATAGTTTTTTCTTTTTTGAAATGTCTATTTTGAAAAGTAACTTTGTATTTTGTATTAAGGAGTATTTTTTTTGGAATGGATTTTTTTGTTTTTGGAAATCTCATTAAAAAAAAAACATTTTTAAGAAATCTCATTCTAGAAAATAACTTTTCATTTGGAACACCCATTTTGTGATGTGCTTATTTTCTTATATGAATTTTTAATTCCAAAATTCATTTTGCAATTTCAAAATACCAATTTTGAAACTCATTCCTGAAACCCGATTTTTGCAAACATCCACACCACCATACCCAACTAAAACAATACAACACATCTCATATTTTACCTCAAACTACCAATGAAGCCTTCTCAACACATCAACAATTATGCCAAGCTCAACCTTTGTTGTAACAACCTCCACGATCCCACCTGCAATCCACACACTACCATAAAAGCTGCATTTTGAAATAAAATGTGAAGTGCAATTTTGAGATTTCAAAAAATTAATAGGGTGCAGGAAGAAACACCCACAGTATGTAAAGTTTTAGGGTATTTCTACCCTATCAAAAACATGAAATGAAAAAATAACCCTAGAATATTTTAAATAAACCCCAACACAACAACGCCTCCCTCCCTCTATTCTACGTTTTTTTGTGATACTATTTCAGTAAGCATTTCGTAGAATTTTGGTGCACTTTCAGTGGTTTGTTGTATACTGCATTGTGTAAGAGTGCATTCCAGTGGTTAGTGGCAGGGTTTGAAGCCGATGTTCGTGGAGAAGAGAGGTAAGTTTTGTTTATTTTTTAATTATAAAATCTCTAATTCAAAATTTTTATGGAATCTTAAATCATAACGCATTGGAGGAGTGTAAGGCAAGTTGAATTTTGTAACATGTTTCCAGAATACGCTTTCCATAATGGACTTTCCAGAATAGGTTTCTGGATTTGGAATTCCATAATCCTATTTTGGAAAGATCATTTCGAAAAGTAGTTATAAAAAGTTTATTCTAAAAACATGGTTTTGTTTGTTTTTTTAATCTTTTCTTGAATGAGTGTTTGATTTTATGTGTATTAAAATGTTTTGTATTAACTAGAATGATGGTAAATACTAGGGAATGAGTTATTTTAGAATGTGTGGCTTTAAACTAGAGGGAGGGGGGTGAATGATTTAAAGAGGGTTTTCGCAAACTTTTAAACCAAGAATGAAACTACTTCGAGAAACAAATGATAAGGAAATCAGTTTACCAAAACACAAAGCAAAAACAACAGCACCAGAAAAACAATCGGTTGTTTTGCAGAAACAATCGGTTGTTTATACCAGTTTACAAATATCAAAACTAAATTTAAAGAGATTAAGGATAGAGAGAATGCACACAGAGATTTATACTGGTTCACTCTAAACCCAGAGCTACATCCAGTCTTCTTAGAAACCACTGAGGAAATCCACTAAGCAATCAAACCTAGATCACTTACACCACAACCAAAGAAGTGACCTTGATCCCCTCAAGGCACACACTTCCTTTGGTCAAACACACCAAAACTAAGAATGTTGATCTTGATCCCCTCAAGAACACACAACACTTCTCAGCAAACACACAAAGTTTCTTTCAACAAATACAAGGATTACACTTGTTACAGAACAAATCTGAAATCAATACAAGCAGAAAATCCTAGCTCACACTCTTTGATAAATCTAAATCTCTAAGCAATCTCAACTTTTTCTCTTAAGCAAAAATCAGTGAAAAACTCAAATCTGTTTTTCTATATATATTTAAAGTTGTTTGTTATCAAATCTTAACAAACTATTAATTGCATAAAAAGATTGGTCAAAGCATTAAAAACTGGAGCGTAAACAGTTAGAATATCTTTTAATGCTCAGTCAAAGCACAAACCATTTTTCTGTTATGGTACCAAAACAAACAATCGGTTGTTTCTTTGAATCAATCGGTTGTTTTGGTTTTGACAGCTCAACCATTTGAAAAAAAGTTTTCAACCTTTTCTAAAAACACCTAAGTATAAAACAATCGGTTGTTTCGACAAAACAACAAGTTGTTTTTCACTTAGCTTAAAAAACACTTTTCTTTTAAAAGGATTGAGAGTGCTTATGCTTTGGATTCAATCAAGAGTGGATTACATATTAAATCTACCCCAGATCCTATCTAAAAGGACAGCTCAGCAACAAGCACAACTAGCCTTCATCATCCTTCTAAGGGTTTGGATTCTTCAAAACTTGAACACCACTTGGTTCAACAAGCTATACATGGCGATCGTGTACGACTGATGACATCGATTAGAATAAAATAACGCGATGATGAACATGAACAACACGTTCAACATGAATTTAAAGAAGCCCAACCCTATGTGGATGATGAAGCCCAACCCGATGTAGATGATGAAGAATATCTTAGAGGGCCAGTAGATAAGTCATTTTTGGGAAGTTATGAGGACCATGTGGTGAGGAAACTATTAAATGGTGTGGTAAGTAAATATGTTGAAATAAGATATGTGAACATAACTTATTTTGTAAACTAAAAATTTGATATTATTTTGGTTGGTTATTGTAGGATCGGGTGAGTTGAAATTGATTTCTAATAGGAGAAAAATGAATAAGATGGGTGCTCTCATGTCTGTCTTTGTAGATAGGTGACATGGAGTCACTTCGTGTTGATCATGGAGTAGCAGTTGTTGAGACAATGCATTGTCGGGGTGACAACTTTGCTAAAATATCAGGACTTGAAATATCTGAAAAGCTTAATCGTATCCATATGAAATGCACTGACTGTAATGGTATGCTACCTACATCAAAGGAAGTCAATTCACAAGCACAAGAAAGGCCATGAGTACATCTAAGAGTGCATCCACAACAAGATTTATCTAAGCCAACATATTCAACTCAATCACCTCTTCTGCAATATGTTGTACAACATTTTTGGACACAAAGCCATACAACCCACCACATGCAAACTCTTTTCGAATGAAGTTTTAATTGCATTATGTTGCAAGATGATCATCTTTTTCATAGAATCCCAACAATAGAATAAGTCTCCCATTAACGTCTAAAGCATCCTATTTAGACTCCAATGTGCAAACTCAACCCTACATTAAATATTATGTCAGTAAATCGAATATGTATCTTAAATCTTTTAGAGGAAAATAAATATTATCACTAGTAAAACATATGAATACATGTTACTTGTGGTGTTACCTAAGTGCATAACCCTATTCGTTCATGCCTTAACAAACTTTTCTTTGTGTGGAAGTACTAATCACATATTCAATAAATATAGGTTATGGTGAACTAACAATTTAAAATGTATGTACACGATGCTCATAGGTTTGTACATTATCACAATCGATAATAGCTCCCAAAGATTCCATCACTTGATCTCATGTCTTTCTTGGATGAACAACCATTTTACATTTTGCTTTAACATTTTAATTAATGTGGAAACGACATTACATATTAGAAGCTTAAGAAAATACAACATTTTATAATATTTATTAGAGCAATATCTCTATCACTGATCACAACCTTAAGGTATAAATCAATTCTAGAACACAACCATTTAAGTCTCCCAAGGACCCATATAAAGTTATAACATTCAAATATGAGTAACATAAATGCAAGGTCACCCTCATTGATGTAATACCAACAACTTCAAGCAAGAGCATCATGTACTTATTAGTTTTGTAGGTATTATCCATCATCAACACAGTGTTAAAGACATTTAAAAGCTTCACTAAATCAGAGTGTGTCCAAAATAAATTTTGCATGACATTCGTCCCTTCATCAAACCTACACCAATGGACATACATGTTTCACTCAAGTAACGTCATCCATTGTTGCATATCAGCTTTGTCACCTTGTTCTAATCTTCTATACACATGCATGGCATTATAAACTTTTATGGTGGTGAAATTTTTATCATTATGATCTTCTATTGTTAGCAAATATATTTATAGGCTTCACTATACTATTTGTAGTGTTATCAGTTTTTGGTTATGGAAACACCATGGCGAAAGGTGGTGGTGGATTTTCTGACCATCACCACAAGGCGGTGGCGATGCAGTTTTCCATGGCGGCCTATGACCGCTTTTTGCATCTCAGAGTGCTAACAAAAAATGGAAATATCCAAAAAGGTAGAGAAAAGGATAGTGGCAGCGGTGGCATTGCACACTGTGACGACGACGAAGCATGAAGAAGAAGGAGTTGTGTGCGACACTGCGCATGAAAAAGAAAATGTTACGACGCATGAAGACCTAAATTAAACCTAATTTTTAAAAAACATAAGTTTGGGCCTTTAGCCTATTTCAACTTCAACCTAATAAAACCTTAATTAAAATTTAAATGTTGAATATGTTGTGTGGTGTGCAGTTGCATGCTGTTAAACCCTAATTAAAAGATCAAAACTTACTTAAAATTAGGTTTTTTGCCCTATTTTTGGTTCATTTAAAATATTATAATTATTTTCATTCATAACACATTTTTTATTTCACACTACACCTTCTCTGATTATTTCTCCCTACAACCACTGGCGGCGGCGGCCCGTTGCCACCGACCGCTATCGCCGCCACTTTTGAAGTGATTTTTTTCTCACTTGTTTTTTTTTCTTTTTCTTTTTCATACCCATTATAATTACTTTTAGAAAAATATTCCTATTTTTTATCATAATGGCCAATGAATAAGATACTTCAAAAACATCCCACAAAATTGATCCAGGCTGGAAACATTGTCATCCATTGGATGAAACAAATTTAAATACAATTGTTTGTAACCACTATGGGAAAATTATGAATTAGGGAGTTAATAGGACTAAAGAACATTTGATGGCAAAGAAAGGCATTGTTGCTGCTTAGCACCAAGACTCCCAAAATGTGAGAAAAGAGCTTTAGAAATTATTTAAAAAAAAACAATCACTTCTTTCGTTGATCCTCTATATAGTGCGACATATGATAATATTGAAAGTGAAGATGAAGGTGAAATTTCCACCGCTAGTAATGATAAGGGGAGAAATAGTGGTGGAAAAAAGGACCAAGATGTATTTTTTTAGATATCCAAATGTTGCAATAAAGAAAAGAAAGAGATAACAACTCTAGTAAACTAGTATTAAAAAAGCATGTGAGAAGAACTTAAAGGCATTATCTCAATATATCGCTCGATTTTAGTATCAAGTAGACTTGTCATTCAATCTTGTAAGATTAAATAGTTTTCAAGATATGATTAATGTTGTAGGTACTTATGGACCTAATTTTTCAACTCCTACCTATCATGAGATTAGAGTTCCACTCCTCAACAAGGAATTTGAGTACACCGAAAAGTTGTTGAAAGATCATAAATTGCAATGGAGAAGGCATGGTTGTTCTATCATGTTAGATGCATTGACTGATTGGAAGCAATGATGTTTGATTAACTTTTTGGTGAGCTCTCCTACAGGGACAATGTTTGTCAAGTTGATTGGTGGTTCTAAATTTGTGAAGACAGGAGAAAAGCTCTTTGATATGCTTGATGCCCTTGTGAAGGAGATTGGAGAAGGAAATATGGTTTCAAGTTATCACAAATAATGGTGATAATTATGTTTCTAGTAGTAAATTAGTGGAAGCAAAAAGGACATACCATTGTATAGATTTAATGCTTGAAGACATCAGAAAGATTCCTTTGATAAAGAAGACGATTCAAAGAGGAGTTAGTCTTGTTGGCTTTATATATAACCATTCTAGTTTCTTAAGTTTATTGAAACAATTTACAAATAAGAAGGAATTGGTAAGACATGCAATTATAAGGTTTGCTACCTCTTATTTATCATTACAAAGATTGTATCAAGAGAAAGAAAATTTGAGAAAAATGTTCACTCAGATGAATGGAGCAAGAACAAATTGTATAAGGAAGCTAAGGGGAAAGAAGCTATGAAATTTTTTCTTACGCCTTCAATTTGGAATCATGTTGTATTTACTCTCAAAGTCATGACTCCTCTTAATCATTACTTCGTTTGGTTGATGAAGAGAGCAAAACAACTATGAGTTATATATATGAAACAATGGAGAAAGCCAAAGAAACAATAATTAAGTCATTTAATAACCATGAAAGTAAGTACAAGGATGTATTTACAATCATTTGATAATAGATGGACATGTCAACTTCATCGCCCTTGCATGCAGCTGGTCACGTTTTGAATGCATAGTTCTATTATTCTAATCCAGAAATGGAATATGATTTGGAAGTTACAAATGGGTTGTATGCTTGCATAAAAAGGTTGGTGTCAAGTAAACATGTGCAACAAAAACTTTAACTGAGTTACCTCTTTATAGGAGTGGAAGTGAACTTTTGGTGATGACTTTGCCAAAGAATCAAGGAAAACCACAAGCCCAAGTGAGACAGTTAAACGCTTTCTAAATTGCATTAACATATAAGTTATATCATACATTCTAAGTTACTTTTTTTTTTTACTTTTATAGCTCAATGGTGGAAAAATTATGGGCACGCAACTTACAAAATCTAGCAATCAAGATTTTAATTTTGACATGTAGTTCATCGGGATGTGAGCACAATTAAAGTGTATTTGAGAAAGTAAATAATAATTAATTTTTATGATAGGACTCATTTCATTATTATCTCTTAGGATGTAAAAAAAGAAATTAATTCACATTATACTTGCAGATTCATTCAAAAAAAATGAATAGATTGGAGCACAAAAGGTTGCATGATTTGGTTTGCATAAGGTATAACCTACAACTTGCTCAAAGATATAATATTATAGATGAAGTAGACCTTATTGTACTCAATGACATTGATGAGCGCAATGAGTGGTTAGTGGGATAAGTAAATGATGATAATGATAATGATAATGATACTGAAGAGGGGGAAAATGAATTGGTTTTTGATGATGATCTCACTCTTAATTGGGCAACTGTTTATAAAGCTTTAGGTGTTGGAGAACCAATAATTTACACATGGAGACAAACAACCAGTAAAAGAAAGTTATCATCGAGTGGTGATGGTATTGTCATTGGCTCTTCCCATGCTTCTAAGAAAGGTCCAACTGCAACCTTTTCCCCCAACAAGAAAGGGCAAATATAAGATTCAAATTGGGGTTGAGAATGAATTGCATGATAACTCTGATTTTGAGTTTGAAAAATTACTTAACTTTGACAAAAGTTTATATGAAGGGGAGGAGAAGGTGGCATATACCTATTAGATAATATTGAAGACAATTATATTAGGATTGAAGAAGAGTCAGATAGTTAGAACATAAGACAATTTCTTTTGTATTTTATTGTTATTTATATTTTGAACTTTAAATTTCTGATGTTTTGATTTGAAGTTATTTTTATTGAATATTTAGACATAATATAATCTTTAATTATGATTGTCTCTTTTATTATTTTTGTATTTTTTTTAAAGTTTTTTATATGTATATATTATATTTCTTTTGATAACCCATTATGTTTTCTATTATAACTCTATAAAGGATTTCTCGGGGTCCTGATATGATTTGTTATTTGATATCGATAACACTGACTATTTTTCATGTTCATAAGCATGGACTGAAATGGATGACCAACCAACATATCCGTTAAGTCATGATTATGAGACCCACAAACTAATTTCAACATTCATCATTCACTACCTCCTCTTACAGGTTTCCCTCTCGTAATATAATAGGATAGTCACATTTTCTACTTTCACTCTCAATCACCTGTAAGTACTTCTTATATCGCATGTATTTATCTTTTCTCTCACAACTTAATAATACGTATACCTTCTTTCTTCGTTGACCATTTAAAGTATTTGACCTCAATATAATAATAACAAAATCAAAAATCATACACAACTTTTCTGGCCCACCCCAAAAGCTCATCCCGACTAGAAAATACTTATAAAAAATTATCACAACTTCATATTTAATTTATCAAATAATATACAATCTAAACATATTTTTCAACCTTCACATTTACCTCATATGTGGTAAACACATCACTACATTGACATGCATTCATTAACTAATGTTTTACAAGATATTGACTGTTCAAAATCAACACTATCTAGTCCCTCTCACACTCCAACCTCATTATATAATCTTAGATAAAACCCTATAATGCATACTTAGGAAAAACAACATGTAACCTAACAAGAAATAACAACAAAATATTAATTTTGTCTTCCAAATTCCAAAAGGTATTTTGGAATGATTTTTTCTCTTCCACGATGCTTATTCTAGAAAACAACTTTGCATTACAAATCATTCATTCCAGAAACCCCATTCCATTCCATAATACATATTTTTTTCACTTCTAAAAACCCCATTATGGAAAACAATCTTCCATTAAGTGGCACCCCATTCCATTCCAGAATGCATTTTATTCTTATGGATTTCCAATTCCAAAGTTCATTTTCCCTTTCTGAAACACATCTCCAGAACCCAATTTCCAAAAACACCCATGTCATCATACCTAACCCAAAAACCACCAACAAAACCTTCTCAACACACGTGCAACTCTACCATACCTTCGCCAAGCTCAACCTTTACTGCAGCAACTCTACGTACTACCATGGAAGTTACGTTTTGAAATAAAAAGCAAAGGACAAATTTCTTAACACCTTTTGAGATTCTTTAGAGGAAAACTATAATTGAATGTTGGCACACAATTGTTGACAACCATGACACATCCTCATGTTTATTAAAAAGCACAAAATCATGGATAAAGTTATGCTGGTTTGGGTAAAACCTTGGAACTTTATGGCACATAATCTTTATGAACCCCAACTCAATAAGAGATTATAGACAATGATTTCGTATTACTCTAGAAGCTTTATATGAAAAATCAATTAAAAACTCCACATAATAAAAGTGGGCAATAAGTCTTTGATGATATCCTCACGCAAAAAAAGTTTTTGCTCTCTCCAACCCCATCATTACTAACTGCACCCCACTACTAACAGAAAAAGATTAAAATACCTCCCTCACTGCACCACTACTGCATGAGAGGGAGAACCTGCTAAGGAAGAAGAGAAAAATAATGCATTGTGGAAAAAAGATCTGGAAAGTTCTTTCTAAAACTCATTTCATGTTCCAAAAAACAGAAAACGCATTACATTATAGTACCTTCCAGAAATGTTTTGAAATTTTTTATATGTTCATATCTTCTGAAAATTCAGAACTCATATCCTAAGAATATGTTCCAAACCTTGTTCTAGAAATTCTAGAATGTGTGCTCCAAAATAATTCCATTCTAAGATTTTCCAAATGGATAATCCAAAAGCCCCTTTAAAGAAAGATAAAATGAAAGTCCCTTTAAAGAAAGATAAAATGGTCATTTTGAAAATTATAGAGGTGCAGGAAAATAAAGCCGTAAAAAATTGGTGAGAAGAATATTATCTCCCGGACATAAACTGGTTCTAGCAAGAATGAAATTAATTTGATAAAAAAAAGTTGTAAAAAAAGAAACCTTGAATCCTGAAAGAAACCTACAATTTTGCAGAAGAATATCTCATTCAAACTTAGTAGCCAAGTTTAATCAACAGTTAGGACAGAAACAGAATAAATAGTCTTGCATATAAGCAGTGATTTTCGTGTGAGCATCACCAGAGTTTCATGAAGCTAAATAGAGATGCAAATTTCCTTACACTTGTTCACCGAATGAAAAAACAGCACAAAACTGACCGGTAAGATTGTGGGGGAGAAAAAATGAGTTTTAATAAAATGTTGAGCCAAAAATATTATACAGAACAACAAAGATAAACATGTACCACAGTACCAAATCTTCTCTTGCCATCACCTGAATCTTGCCCTTGGGACATAACAGTCATTCAAAAAAGCATTAAACCATTGGCAGTTCTAGACTTCTAAGCAGTCTTGTAAATTATGAGAACATCCTGAGGAAGTTGTTTGCATAAGCCATTGGTTTGACATCAGGGTGTGGCTGCAAATTCAACAAAGTAAACCAGACAGAAGGAATGAATGTCAACCCCAATACAGATTGATAGAAACGCAATCATATTGCGCCAAACTATTTGCTACATAAAAAAAATGAATGAACATATTCATCTATTGTTATTATTTTAGAGGAAGACAACATGACATAGCTTAGCATAGCATGGTCTAAAGCACAAAAGATACTAACCACAGCTGAGAATGTGACAATGTTAGGTTTCAAAGCTGGTGCTTCAAATCGGATAAAGGCACCTTTGTTACCCATCTGCAGCATGAAATAAAGAAATAAAGATCAGCGTTTCATATGCCACTGCATAATGTCCATGCAAACAATAAATGTACAAATGCAAGGTGGGTAATATGGTTTTCATTTACCCATTTAATGTGATAGGAAAAGAATCCTGGTCAATCATGTAAATGGCTAAACTTACTTAGAAATGAATGTAGCAAAAGGGATTTGGTTACCTGGTCACAGTAATTTGGAGCAGAAAACACAGTTATGAGTTTACCATCATGTTCAACCTCGTAACCCTCATCCTTTACTTCATGAGATCTCACAATTAAATCTGCAAATTGGTAATTTATGTGAAGTAACTGATTAATAAATAAATAAACATTAAAAAAGTATCTGACTAATGGAAAACACACCTAAATTATTTTCCTGCAAAAACTCTCTTGTAACATCTGGACCAAAAGAAAGGCCCACACCACGCTTGCTTGGGCCCCTTCCAGGGAGAGGTTGTGGATCACTCCAAAGAATTTCACACATCAGCCCTACACATACCAATCATAGGTGTATATAAAACTACGACACTGAGGGTGAAAAAGTCAGAGGAATTTTAGTTTGTGAAGTGCATGAACTGAAAGTTTAGAGAGATTAAGGTATTGCTCAGATCAATTAAAGACAAAAAAAGTAAACATCTAACCTTCTTCAGGAGGTTCACAAAATCGATTAATTGATCGGATGTTAGAGAGTTTGACCCCATCAACACTGAAAAGACCTCCATGAACTACGAAAACTTTCTCATTTATCACATGAGCCAAAGGTAAAAGGCAGAATACTTCCGCAAATAGTTCGACAAATGTATCATTCAACTTTGAGCGCACTTCACCCTCAAAACCATATATCTTGTTCATGCTCTTGCTCTCGTGATTTCCTCTGGCTAAATATATGGCTGAAAATTACATGGCAACAAATCAAGTTACCATATTGCTAGAACAAAATATTAATATTCCCTTAAACAAGTGAATTCTGTAAAGTGAGGAAAGAAGTAAATGAATGTCCAATCCACAAACAGCACTATACTATTCACTTGACACAATAGAAGTAAATATTGCAATCTAAGAGGGGCTAAATTTCCCAAGGAATTGTAATAAATTTCAATTTATGTCATCATGAACAAAAAAACTGTTTTTTATTCTAAAAAGTCATAAAAAGTATCTAATCAGATGCTTAAGGGATCATATTTTTGTGATGCCTCCAAAAAAGAAATAACAGAACTAACTTATAAAGATCTATGGTTTACCTGATGGAGACATGCACTTAAATGCAAACAAGGTCAGGATAACTTCCAATGAAAAAGATCCCCTATCCACAAAGTCACCGTTAAATAGATACGGATTCTCTTCTGAAGGAAGTCCATTAAGCTCAAAAATATTCAAAAGATCATAGAACTGCAGAAGTCAAGGTGGAAAGAATCAATCTGCAAAGCTAAGAATTACAGGGGGAAAATACAATAATACAAAAGCCAAGCAGCATGACGCAATTGGATAAAAAAGGCTTAACATCACGTTCAAGTAAGTTTGAAAGAATTAAACTGGAGAAGACATTTATAAATTAAATACCCTACAGTGAAAGGAGGACCTTTTTATGAAAATCATTTTTTTTTCTTGCATGACTGTTGCTAGTAAAGTTACCCAGGAAACACAAAGCCAAGCAATGTCGAGGCTGGTTTTTAAGAAATGGGCTACAGTTTTGTCCCTCAAATGTCACTTTTTCAAGGTTCCTTCCTTTTCAGGAGTCTATTTTTTTATTAAAAAAATTACCTACTTAGAATTACACAACCATTTTACTTCATTTTAGTGCCAACACTGCAATAGGAATAATTTGCCTATATATAGACTGTAAATCAAGATATCATAGTAAATGTGACTAGTTAAATTTCAAACTCTAGAGTGTTCTTTCTCCCTGTCTCCGTACACTATAAAGGGAAGATGCTTTATTTCACAACAGTTGGAGTGGTTAGTTACTATTTTCACAGTTTTTTTCAGTGGGAGTGGGAATTGTTTACAAATGCAAATGATTAAAAATTTAAGCTTCTAATGCCATTTCCAAGGTTTTAGTACGACATGGAAAAGGCCCTGTAATGGAGTGCATTAGAACCAGTAGGCTTCAAATCGGATACTATGGTTAGAAATAGGAACCAATGCTTGAATTTTAAAAGACGTGTTTATGGAAGTTGTTTATCATATGGGATAAAACCATTATTTCAAATGGGTTTCTGGATCAAACACTCAAAAGGAGGATTCCGTTTTTGTTGTTCTGTATTATTTACTTACCATTTCTCTCAAAGAAAGATTTCATATCCCATGTTTCTGTGATTCTTTCTTTTTTTCCCATCTAATAACATTCCCTCTTATCAGTGGTTTAAAAAAATATAATAAAAAGGTCTTATATACAACAAGGCAGATAAAGTCCCTCCTGAACAATGGTGCAAAATAAATAATTGGCATGCTCATCAGCACAAAAATAGCTACCCAATTCCTCCACATAAAGGTCGGAGAATCTCACTCCATGAAAATATGGGAGGAAATCAAACGGAGGCTATATCAACAATCCTATGTCTTAAATATCTAAAACTATCAGAAGATATCACAAAGATATAAGCAACAATTTGTTTTACCATATAATGAAGTCACCAATCAACTTCAGTAGTCCTAAAGTTCAAAATCAAGAATGTGACCCAAATAATTAAAGATTACCATAAATCAATTACCTGACCATGCACATCACCACAGACAGTAAAATGTTTGCCATTAGGAACATGTATGTCAACAAGAGAAGGCAAAGATTGCAAAATTTCTCTTGTTTGCAATACAATCTGGAATGCATACCTAAAAAATTGGAGGACAAGAGAGAAGACACTTCAATAACTCATCAAGAAACAAAATAGAGAAACAATGGTTTTCTTCCTTCAGTACCGTTTATGTAAGAACTTCTGGTTCTTGAAATCTTCCATCATTTTTTTCACAAAATCCAAAGTAACAACATCCCCTTCTATTCTTGCTCCTGAATATTGTGGCTCCACATCTAGCATTCAAACAAAACACCAAAATTTGTTCATTTCCATGAGTGAAATTATACGCAGCAGTAGAACTTGGAATTAGTTTAATAATCTAGTCAGAAAATAGGGGCCATTAATTTTAAAGACCACTGAAAATACAAAATTAAGTGTTCCTCTTTCATGCTAATGTGTGTTGTTAATGGTCCTTGTGATTAACAACTCCCAACAAAAAGTAGAGGGCATGCAGATCAGGAAATTACAATATCTCTACCAAACCCAAAGGCATGTATGAAACGCATACCCTTTCAAATACAAAAAGTTTGTAGATGTTGATCCAGGTTGCAATTGAACACCCAAAAAGGAAAAAAAACAATTCAACCAGGGTTGCAAGCAACTGAAAATAGTAAAAATAAGTATAACATGTACATTATTCTTCATTTGTCAGTTTAGGAGGATGACTTATCCTCCTTTCTAGCACCTCTTACATTTTCAGATAAAATGTATTATGCTTATTGGAAAAAACACCAAATTGAAATCGGCACAAAAGAATGGAACTAGGTTAGTATCAGAGCCTAACAAGGGTAATAATCACATTTTAAGGAACTAGTATATTAGAGACACAAGAGAATTCTATGATTAATTAGTTTTAGGTATTAATCAATTTATGTGTGATTAACCTGTTCCAAAAAAATAAACAGTATGAGGAATTATGTTGCATTGTAAAGAACAAAACAATTTATTTTCCAATGCGTTATAAATAATGATTCCATCTGACTTAAATTGAAATTCAGATTTTTAAAGTTCATTGTATGCTTAATTAGTTTTACGTATTACATAATTTTAAGCTAAGGCCTGGGTCATGCAAAGGACTCCTAAATGTACCAGTATTGTGGCCACTCCACCAATAAGCCCCGAGGAGCAACAGCAAACCAACCACAATTGCAATTACTATTGTGGTCTTTGATGTCCTGAACAACATCACCGCTGCTGCCATTACTGCTACTGTCACTGCTGCTATGGCCACTTCGGTTGGCACCGAAGAATTGCGGCCCTTTCCTATAATGATACAATATATACAAAGAGTGATGATTTATAGAAAGTTGGACAAACATTCATTAAAGACAGGAATAAAATATCCCTAGATTATGAAAGGGGATTTGTGAGGGAAAGAAGGATGATTAAGGTATGTGACGGAAGCTTGAAAGTATTAACTACTGATTTGGGTTGGGAAAGGAAAAAATAATGTGCATGAACCAAGAGGTGAAAAGGGTATGACCACCTAGATAGTATGATCATTTTCTGGATTTTTAATCACTTCTAAGACATATTCGTCAAACACGAGACTCAAGACTTCTGACAAATTCCTGTTTTTAGTCATCGAAATTACCAATGAAAAAGGAAGGAGGTTGAAGGAAACACAAGGTAGAAGTGTATAGTTGAAAATAGGAAGGGAAAATGACAATTTATTTGACTTGGCAAGAAGTGAAATGGAAACTTCTGTCTGGTAATTATATATGTTCCATGGATAAAAATGTCATTACTTGGTTAAAAGCGTTATAGAAATTCAATGTAAAACATATTAGCAGACAACCTTCAGGATCATCTTCCCAACTAGGAAATGGAAGAAACAAATACGTAAAACGAAAATACAAAAAGCAGATGAGATCATACACCACTAATACGTATTTGAAAGATAGTAACCATATCAATAAGATTTTCTTGACTCTTGAACCCTTGTGAATGAAATAGAAACAAACAGAATGCATAACCTTTCACATAGCATTGCACCAAGGATTTGACTTATGGTTCTGGTGGTTGGAGAAGAAAGTTTAAGCATGTCTTGATATTTAAATATGCATTTCTTTGCAATACTGAGATGAGATGATATTACACTATTCTGCCCTTCCTCTCTGTCAACATCACACTTCATGTTTTTCTCATTAAGTTTGAAAACAAATTCCATGAGGATGTACATAATCAATCGAAAATCCCAAAGTTCATAGCAAACAATTCATTAAACATCTCTCAGAGCTATCGAAGAACACCACCATCATCACTATTTATTCAAAGAAACAGTAGCCAATACAAATTTCACTACAAAGAGTGGCAATGAAATGAAAAAAGATACATCTTACTACATGAAAATAACAGTGTTCTGCAAAGGAGACCATTCAACAATACAATTAAATGAAGAGAAAACCAAGGACCATATTCAATCAAATAATTTAATGAAAAACTGAAAATATCATGCATAACTAATTATCAAAGAAATACTTGCTTCATTTTTTCACACTATTACATTAAGAATATTTTAGAAACCAATTGCAAGGTAATGGACTTGAATCCCACATTCAAATATGGGATTATAGTGGGGGGGTTATAAGACCTTGGGATCTCCAACTACAACATCTAGCTCTTGCGGTGGGGTTCTCCAAAGGTTCTTATCAAGAAACCATAATCGCACAAAACATGCATGTATATATGAAGGAATGTTAATTTAAGGTCAAAAGGTATTCATCACTTCAGACATTGTAATAGAGCTTTCAAATAATAAAACAAAACTAAAGTTAGTCTTATAGGGTAATGTTATATAGTATTTATTTGAAGCTCTACAAAAATTGAAGTTGCAATAATACCTTCAGAATACACACATCCAGAATAAATAATCGTTAAGAGATATAACAGAATGACTGCATGAAAGAATAAAAAATAGGTATAAAATTAAGATACTAGCTTAAGACATTATATTCAAAATAGTACCTATTGTATGGAAATCTATCGATTCAGCTATTGAACGCCTTTCAGACTCAGGTGCGGCAATTGCTTCTTCAAATTTAAGCTTCATAACTGCTTTTTCACATTCCTTCAATTTCTTTGTTGCATCAGCATCATTTGGACACATTTTCTTGACCTATTCAATAAAAGTCTATTAAATATGAAGACATTTGCATATTGAAACAAGTACGTGTTACAGAACAATAAGAGGGAGTTAGGTAGCCAGAGTTATTTGAAGGAAAGTAAAAGCTTAAAAGTAGAAGTTGCAACATTCATGATGATATTAAAGGTCAAGATCTGTCAGCGTCAGCCTACCAAGACGACTTTCATGTGAGAACATTTCAACGAGGTTGCATACCAAGAAAAATTTCATATTCTAAAAAATTCAATAAAATTGGCTTTCAATAAAAATTGGCAACTACTAAGTTTTGATTTTAAAAAAAAGGAGTTAGAAGCAAGACAACAGCTTCTATTGGCTCAAGGGCTTGCTAAGAAGAGAGAATTGTAATCATCAATTGTGTAAATTGCAGAGCCCATTAGATGATGCAGCTGCAAATGTGCAACATTTCTGTTGCAGTTGCCCCTGAAACAGTATCAGGCTGCAAGTACACACCACATTGGCTCACATTAGCCAGCACCTATCACAACTGCAATACAACCATAACCAAAATTCAAAACCTAAGTAGTAATCTATTTCAAGCATAAGAGTCTAAAATCACAAAAACATTACTTACAGAGAATCTCAACTCAACAAATCTATTATCAGTAAAGAGAACAGGAAGGTACTTCACAACCTTCAATTTGTCCCAAAGATTTTATCAAAGTTAAATTCTTTTGATAAAAAAATATAATTTTTTAAAGTCCAAATAATTTGAATCAAAAGAAACACCAATATCCCTAAATATCTATATTAATTTGTCTCTCATGTCTCCACATTATCTCCTTATTCCATCATTATACTAGCTACTTTTCTTCTAAACTGCCACCAATGTCTTTGTTTTCGTTTCTATCTCTTCACATGGCTGGGTGTGCCAAGCTCTCCAGCTTGGACAAAATTTGCAGTTTTTATTATAAGGATAACAACCACTTCAAAATATAAATAGTTGTACATGTTTTCAAATAGTGTGTGTAATTATTGTATGTGGTAGAAGAATTTAGAGGGTAATCTGCAGATTGATAAACAATTAAGAGTTAGAAATTTAAATTACTGTAGAAGCATCCTTAATTTTCTAGCATGTAGACATGTAGCACTACTTGTTATATGAATAAATGTTGTAAATTTCATAGTGGAGAATACAAGAGAGTTGGTTTTTCTTTTCTATAAACTATGGATGCTTGGTGGACACCTTCACATTCAACTTAATACTTATTTGCAGATTTACTTTTAAAGAATTTTTTTTAAATTTCGCATATAATTTGTGAATATCATTTTCTTTACGGATTTCAAGTGTGTGTACATTTGTCCTATATTCATTAGAAATTTAGAATTGTTGAGCTATCATGTGCAATCTCTTGTAGCATGATAAAAGGGAATACAGGGTTACCAAAGAATTCAGTGTGGATTCAAACTGGGAGGAAGCAAGAAGATCAAAGTTGAAAGCAATATTTAGCTTTTATCCTCTTTAATCCTCTCTTTTTTCCCTTCTTTTTACAGTGATGTAATCCATTTCTAGACTGATATCACTGATATTTGGACAAATAGAGTACATTCAGAATATAATAATACCTATTTCTGGTTCCAGTTATTTGCAACTGGTGCACTGGATTTGAAGAAGGAAGAAAAGACAGAAATGCCAGAGAAATATGGTAAGTTCAGAGAGAATCTTGCAAGATGAAGATTGAAGGAGTTAGAGTATTAAAAAAAAGCAGGAAGCCAGACATAATTGCACCAAGGAGTTCAGAGGCTGATCTGAGCTGCAGCATCTCATCAAATTTTTGCAACTGTTATATTTTAGCTGATGCTAAGAACTCTCTTCACAAATTCTGTCCTCTGAGCTTTGCCGTGAGACCCCCACTCCTGTTGGACATATTCAGAACTGCTGGTTGCTTATGAGCTCCGTTCTGTAAGTGCTCTGCAGCCTCAGGCTACTGTGATATCCATCTACGCCTAGTCAATTGCCTGAGTACTGGCCTTTATTTATTAGTGTTTTGTTTTGGCATTGTTTGGGGAGTAGTGGTCTGAGGGACTAAGACTGATGATGCCTACTTTGCCAGTGGTAATTTTAATGTTACTTTGCTTATTTATGTTACTCCATATTTCATTTAAATATGTTGAAATATATTTTGTGCATATCATCATCTCTGAAGATTTGGTCTTTTAACCAAGTCAAATAGCATTGTGCTGTCCAATTAGTGGGATAAGGCTTTTGTTGTTGTAGTAGTATAATATTGCTCTTAGAAAGTGGGTTTTATCTAACTCAACTTCATAAAATGAACTTGTAAAGTGAGATTTGCACCTATTTATATAGTATAATTTGGTCATATTTTTAATCGATATAATCTCCAACAATTGCATATTAGGTGGGATCTAATAAACCACATTATGATTTCTTGTTTTACTTGTCTACCTCCCCACCATTCTTTCAATTCTAGTTCTAGGTAGAAGATATATCAATATCAACAATATTGCCTGAAAATTCTTTTTTTCTTTTTTTTCTTTCGCATCTTTTTGCAGCTGTTGTAACCCATATTCTAGACAAGTGCAATTGATATCAGGTAGGAACTAACAGAGAATATATTCAATGAAAAATACCTATTTCTGATTCCAGAAACTATTTTAACATTTTTTGGCACACATGTTCTTCTCTTAAAAACTAATGTTAGTACGGTTTCATAAAATCTACTAAATGTATTACCACAACTTTCTCTTTTTTCATCTCTGAATTCTCTTTGGTATTCTGATCTACATGACTAATTAATGGAACGTAAATATTAATCTATCAATGTTCTCTAATGTTTTGTAATGCAGCTGACATTCTAATATGAACATGTTATTTTCAACCCAACCCAAGCTCCTTCATTTGAATATTTTAAAGACATCGAACACAGTTACCTGCTGAAAATCTTTCAGTGCTTCCTTGAATTTTCCCAGCCCAATATGAGCAGCACCTCGCCTGTAATAACCCTATAACAATAAACTATAATCAGGGCATGTTTTTTTATTAATGATAACTAAATATAGGAAAGCCTTGAATGTTTTAGGAGTCAGAGCACCTTTGAATATTTAGGATCAACTTCAATAGCCTTTGTGGCATCTTGTATTGCACTACCATATTCCTCAAGCCGAAGATGGGCAAAGGCACGATTAGAATAGTATACTGCATTTCCACTGTTTAGCTCGATTGCTTGAGTATATAGATCAATGGCTTGGGAGTATTTTCGAGCTGAAAAGGGGATTAACAAGGTCAGCATGCATTAGCAAATAAATGTGTTAAAGCAGTGACAACTAATGACCTTATCAAAATTGATTTAGATTCAATAATTCAGCTATTACCACTAATTTCACTGTAATGGCGAAGAAAGTAAATTAATCACAGCACAGAGAAATTGTATTAATTACCATTGAAAGCTTCATTGGCAAGGACCTTAAATTCTTCAGCCTTTGAAATGTTAGATTTTTCAGTTTCCATTTCAGTTAAAACTTCAAACTTTAGTTTTAAATGGCTGAAATTCAGAACCTAACAGAATCAGTCTGCTCACTTCTTTTCTTCACAATGATTGACCTGCTACAATTAAACAAATAAAAAATATTAGTACTATTACAATATTAGTAACTGACACTGTAATACTCAGCTTCCAAAGAACTATATCAAAATGCCGAAGCCTCATATACTTTATTTTTGTAGGATTTGGTAGTGTTGCAAATATTGATAAAATTGAAGAAAGTACATGTATGAATAATACAAATTTTAAGGTTCTCCCTTTCGTAACATATTCTAGTCAATTGGAATCACCTTACTCATAATAAAAAATGTCAATTTTAAATACAAACAGGCTAAATATGAACTTCTACCGACATGATCTTTGTGTCTCCTACTAATGTAAACATCAAAAAAGGCAATCACTGTAATCACATTACTATCACTATCATCAACAAATTTCTGTCACCACTATCATCAACATCTTCAATCACCACTTCAAACACAATTCCCTCGTGAGTAAAATCACTCTTTCCATCCCCCAAAACAAAGCCCCCGAACAATTAACTCTCCAAAAGCAAATACATCCAAAGGGCTTCAAAACCCACACCCCCAACACAAAATAAACTCGGGAAACCATAAATTATAGGGAAAAGGTCAGTGCTTGATAAAAGGGCGTCCTCAAATTTTTATTTTTTTGTTACACACAATCACATGAGCATCACACACAATAAAAAAAAAAACACCCCTAAGGTGCAACGTTACATACAGTACATGTAGTGAAAAGGAAGCTCTTAAGGGTAAGGATTAATGAAAAGTAGTGACCCAAAGAAAAGTGATTGCTTGTAGAAATTGTTGTGAAATGTTGAAATAAGTGGGAAAAGCTAAGTTGAAAGGGTAGAGAGGTAGTTGGGAGAAACAATACAGGGTTAAGAAGACGAAGATGATTAGAATAGGGTAAAAAAGAAAAATTAAAAGGATCTGGGAATGGATTAATTGCAGAGAGCAAAGAGAAGAAAAAAGAGAAAGAAAATATAACACAGAGTGAGTTAGGGTCCGTACGATTAGGAGTTTCTTTGTTCCTCTCTCAGCGGTTGGAGGCTGGAAGAATAGTGAACAAGTGTGGCGATTGTGAGACACTACACTACACAACACAACACAAATGCCTCTCTCTCTCTCTCTCTACACACAAATCACTTTCTCTCTCTACCTACCCACCCTAATAATCATGCACTCTTCAACCCTTTGTTCTCTAACCTCAACCTACACACATTTGTAATTGCAAATCTCCTTCACACTTCAAAAATAAATATTTTTATTTAACAATTCAATAAATTAACATTCTAATTATATTTATTTTATTTTTTAACTTAAAATATTATTATATCATTATAAGCGTTCTCAAAGTTGAGGGTGTCAAACAACCTTTTTCATTTTTGTAACAAAACTCATGGTTAAATCTACCTAAGATCCTTTTATTTGTATTTTAAGGTTGTTGAAGAAGAATTAAGAATTAATATTGGGAAAAAAAAGACACTTCATGAGTATGTACTTTTTAATAAAATAAAAATTAATCATAAGAAATACATAGTAGTTGTGTTGTAGAAAGAATAATTTGTAGTGTGTATTGTTACTTTTATTTATAAGCAATTTAAATAATTTTTTCTAATTGAAAATGAATAAAAATATCTGTATTTTGATTAGAAATTTTTTATTATATATTATAGATAATATGTATTTTATTTTAATAAAATAATTGTATAGTGTTTTATTTTATTTATTTTCTCTTTGTGTAAAATACTTAGAAGTACATTAAGGTATACTTAATATAATTTTAACTAGATGAGTAAAAACAAAATTTCTCCTAAAATCTATAGCTTAAGAAGAAATGGAAGAAATGTCTATTTTATGTAGTAAAATTTATGATAAATCATATTTTATATTATATATATATAATCTGATTATTGACATCATAGATCACCTTAAAAAGCAAATATTTTTTTGTTGTAAATAGAAATGTTAGCAGAAAGTCACGTGCACTTTTTTCACATCCTTATTCTCTTTATAATCTTGGAGGGTTATTTGCAGTGCCTGTCTTTCATCAACAAAGTAGAAAACTCTACACATTCTTAAAAGGAACTTCTCATGTACCCTTGCAAGTACATTTCTCAATCATTATAAATACTATTATACCATAATATATATATATATATATATAAATGTATTGTAAGTCTGGTGCAGATTATATCTATTGATGAAATGATAGATTAATTAGTTGAGTCTCTGTACTGAAAAAAATTGGAAGGAAAAATATGTTTTTGATCTTGTATTTTTGTCTGGAGTTTTGATTTTTGTATTTTTAATAATAATTTAAAAAAGTTAATTTGTTTTTTTTTAATTTTGTGATGGTGGTAAAATATCACTAAATATTTAAGTTTAAATATATAAAAATTCAGAATTACATATTTTTAAATGTTGAAAGATAAAATTGATTGATTTAAAAGTATAATGATAAAAAAAACAGGACTGAAAAAAATATGCAGAAAATATTTTTTTCAATTAAAAATATTAAAATTCAAAAATTTATAATTACAAATATTGGAAAAATAGATTAAGAAATTGAGTTAAAAAACAATCTAATTACAGAAAATATCCTAAAAATATAGTTGAACAACTAAAAATTGTTTTCCTTGAAGAATGGCTCCTAAAATTGTTCTTGTAGATTTAACTACTATAGTAATTTATGTAGAGGAAAGTCGATTTAATTTCTTAAAAAACATATATAATTATAACTATGTTAAAAATGAGTTTTTTTATGAGTTTCTCAGTGAACAAATTTAAGAGAGATAAATAAGAAGAAAAAATTAAATTAAATTTTCATAAAATTAAAATTGATCTTTTAATACATAAGTTAATTTATAAAATTTTCTTCAGTTCTTTTAAAATTTAAGTATAGAAGTGTGAATGTCTTCTTTTAATGTATATGGAAGTGAAGTTTTAGACCATAAAACTAAATAATAATTAATAATAATAATAATAATAATAATAATAATAAAAAGCAACATTAACACAAAACAATGATTAAAATGGACTAATGCATCTTATTATGACAGCTAAAGCCTAAGTTTTTAAGTGTTAAAAGTGACTAATAAATCATCAAGAGACGTTGAAAATAAGGTTGTCAAGAGAAAAGAGCTTAATCTAGCATAATTTTAGGTAATAAACTCAAAATTATAAAAGAAAAGAGTAATGGTAATTTTAATCTTATAACATTATTATTGTGATAAAGAAAATGTGACTTAATTTGGTGAAAAATACTTTTCTGGATCATTATGATATTTTATAAATTATGAAATTAAAATAAGTTAAATACGACAAAAAAAAAAGGGAATGGGCACGATTTCACCAATAAAAGGAATAATTTTATGATTAAAAAACTCATTTTAACCATGAATAATTTTATTTAGACAAATTTGATAGGATTTTTAGATTTCAAGTTAATTTAATCAAGTTATTGAAGGCTATGATTCAAATTAGGGGGGCTCTTTTCACTGCATAGAAATGTATGCAAAAACTCATATTGTGTAATCATATTATTTTAAATCCTTATGAAATTCTCGAGAGAGAAAAAAAAATGTAAGAATAATCAAATATGAAATAAGGGAATTTGGAAATTTGAACAGTAATAAACTTCAAATCTAAAAAAAAAATTATGAATAAGAATTGAAAGAGGTTGTATGGTACCTTTTTTCAATTGAAAATGTTAATATGACAATGATAATAAAATAATAATAATAATAATAATAAACCCTTTAATTCAACAATTTTTTAATATAAAATTATTAGTAATTTTACCATGATAAACTGTAAAAAACAAGTTATTTTAAAAAAAATTATCAAACAAAATTACAAAAGTAAAATTAATTTATTAGTGTTATACACACTTTAAAAAATTCTTATTTTATAAATTTTGAATGTTGTTTACTCAAATGGCCCGAAATGTATTATATGTCTAAAACTAGTTTTTTGAACCCGTGCACGAATATATTAATAAATAAATAAATTACTCTAATTTGAGTCAGGTGAATAATTTAGACTTTTTTTTTCCTAGAAACATATATGAAGTCTTTTATAGCGCCACGTATAAAAGTTTCTGCTTTAAGTGAAATATTATTATTTTTCTTCCAAAATTGTGGAAGTGAGACGTATTAAAACCTTTTATTTTTGTTCCTGTATTAAGTATAGATTCGTTTTAGGGCTAGCTGAAGAATTTGGGTCATTTTTGTTAAAAAAAACACTTAGAAGGTATTATTAATCTATTAATAAATACATAAATTACACAGTAAATATTAATATATAAGAAATACAAATCAGTATATACGAATAAATAAAAAAAATTAAACATACTAGATTAAGATACATAATGCATAAACATAAATAATATGCGTAAAAAAATAAATTGTCCAAGTATTAACAAACTAATACAAATTTTGAGAAAAGTAAGTAACAATAAACAATTATGTAAAAAAAATATTCATCCTAAAAGGCTAATAACTCGAATTTCATTATTTGGTATGTTAACATCTTCTTAAAAAAATAATCTTATCGCCTTCTTTGAAGTCATATAACATTCAAAAATTATTTCATCTCGCTTCAAGTTTTGTTGATTTATTTGACGCGTTTTTTTCACTATTTTGTAAAAAAAATATAATTTACATAATTAAATATGTAACAACGTCAATATAAAGATAAATAAAGACCCTCCACCCCACGCACAGTTTCTTTTTCTTTCTTCCTTATCTCTCCCTTTTCTTTTAATTTTCTCTCACAATTTTCATCTATTTTAGAATCTGATCGGACCATGTTGTAGCAGAGAAGTTAAGGAACATTTCTACCCAATCAGATTTTCAAACAGAGTAAGTTTATTTTTGCTTTAAAGATCCTTTGTTCTTTGTTTTTCCTTAAGATTTAGTCATCAATCTTGGTAGGGTCAGTTGAGAAGAGTAATCCTCTCAACTTATTCTACTATATACTTAATTTTTGTTTTGTTTGGATAACTTGCATTAGGCCCTTAAATCTTGAAGCTTATTCGGACTAAGGGGATAAAATTCTAGAAGTTGCTTGGAAAGCAAACAATTAAGGTAAGGAAAACTAAATTTAATTTTTAATGGCACCCTAGGCTTAAAGATTTGGATGTGGAGCGGACGTGATCCTCATATTCAATTTATCTTGTAGGGATTTTTTTTGTTTATATATTGTGTTTGTTTATATATTGTTTAAAACTTGTAAAAATATTAGATTTTGATGGTTTAGTATTTAAGTATTATTTTTTCATGTTAAATAAGATTTTAAATATTGTGGATTGTGTTTTGAATGATATAGTATGATGAAAATTGTATGGAATTGAATTCAAACATTTGGGATAATGTATGGACTGATGTTAGTTTGTGTATTAAGTATTAATGCCTATGTGGTACTAGAGATCTCCGAGCTTCAATGATGATATAAGTCACATATGTTAAAGATGGATGAAGCTTCTTCTCATCAAGTCTTAATGTGTGTGTTTGATGCAGAAAATTGTATTGTTTGCTTTGAAGTTAGTGATGATGTTATTAGTGGTCATAGTAGGTTAAAGTGAGTTTAAGGTGGCCTTTTACTTCATGACCTACTTCATATCCCTAACCAAGGTGGTAAGATCAAGCACATAAAGTTTTTCAAAACTCTTCTATCAACTACCTTAAGTTTTTCAGGTTACTGCACAAAAATAAATTTGTTGATTTGTGAAACAATAGATTTATTTATGAACTGGTTAAAGTTTTTCAAAATTCTGTTAGGGCACCAAAAAGTTTGTTGCAGCCCTTTAATACAGTTAAGATGAGTTGGAAGTGGTTTAAAAATCATCTTTTGCTTTTCAGAAAAACAATTCGTTTATTTTAACTTCAACCTGTTCTTTAAATATCAGCTTTCAACTATTTTTTGAAAAACTGTTATAAACTGTTTTCTATATAAAGAGAGGTACATCTCACATGAAAAATAATTGAGTGATCAAGTTTTTGAACACATATCAAAGAGTTTTCATTTAGAGACAAAAGCTTTGAATGTTTTCTTGAAAGGTTCTCTTAAAGAAATTCAAGTGTGCTTGTTCATAGTGTGCCTTGGTCAAGGTTTGAGGTTTTGTCATTGTTGTGTTGCAGAAAAGTGCCACTGTTTTGGGTTCTTGTACACTTTTTTCAGGTGTTTTCTTTCCTCATTTATTTTTGTGTAAAAGTGGTTGTATAGACACTTCTTAATAGGGTTTCTTGTAGTGTTTTTGCTGCTGAAATAGAGTTTTTCAGCATTGTGTGTGTCTTCTTCTTAAAGGGTTTAAGAACCACAAGGTTTTTTGTAATTTGTTTTGAACTGTTTAGTGGATTTCACCTTGGTGTGAGGTGAGATTGGATGTAGCTCTTCATGAGTGAACCAGTATAAACTGTGTGTCCATCTTTCTTCTCAGTCCCTACACTTTTTTTCTGCAGAATTTGATAATCTGCCAGAAAATAAATCTGTTGAATCAAAATTGAATTTGTTCTTTCTAAGCTTCTTCATACTGTTCTTCAAAGATTCTGAATAAGTTCTTTGTTGTTTGCAAATATATGAGTCTGTGTGTTGGCTGTTTAAAGAGAGTAATAAAACTCTAAAGTAACTTTGTTCAAGATTCATATTCTCTTCAAGATTGCTTGTTAAAGATTCAAAGTTTAATTTCAGGGTGTAAATCTTATTGTAGTAAAAGAGCCTACACTGTTCTGGAAAAGACTATCTTTTAATCTCAAGCTAATCTGATTAAGGTTTTGGTTTTGATAAAGTTAACAGAAAAATAAATCTATTCTTTTTAAAATCAATCTGTTCTTTTTCTCAGGATTACTGGAAAACAATTTATGTTTGCGAAAATTTTTAACAGCTCAATTCATCCCCCCTCTTGAACTTAAACACTAATAAACCCAATAACATAGACTAAGATATCAGGTGGTGAGAAGCTGATGGGGGAGTTCATGCACACCGTGACATATGAGATGCACGACTTGAGTTGTATTAAACTTACCTTGATCCTTTCAGTTGGATTCGCTAGTAATCTTTGGATCAGGTGTTAGTCTCTGGTAGGACTTACTTAATATGGCTCTTTCGAAAGGCATATGTTTGCTGAATATCCTGAATGTGTAGATCCATGTGAGATCTATGTGACTGTTTTATGTTGGGATTTGAAGAAGATTGAATAATTCTGAAATTGATTCATGTAATTTGGTTTTCTCTTTTGATTTAATTGTGCATATAATAAAATTATATTTTTACTAGCTTACCCTTGTTTTTCTTGTTGTGTTGTGAACTGCGATGATTGTACTATGTGCACGAGCAGATGATCATACAAGTGTAGGAGGTCCCGAAAAGCTTTAGGACGTTCTTTTGAACCTTATATTGTAAATGTTTGTATTTCTATAAGTCATAATCTTGTAATGAGAATGTTTTGAAATACTCCAAGTTTGTATAGAAACCAATAGAACATGTATTATAATAGTTAGATGTTATTTTATGGGGTGTTTGTTTGTTTATATATCGTGTTTGTTTATATATTTTTTAAACTTGTAAAAATATTAGTTTTTGATGGTTTAGTATTTAAGTGTTATTTTTTTATGTTAAATAAGATTTTAAATATTGTGGATTGTGTTTTGAATGATATTGTATGATGAAAATTGTATGAGATTGAATTCATACATTTGGGATAATGTGTGGACTGATGTTTGTTTGTGTATTAAGTATTGATGCCTATGTGGTAATAGAGATCTCCGAGCTTCACTGATGATCAAGTCACATAGACTAAGATATCAGGTGGTGAGAAGCTGATGGGGGAGTTCATGCACATTGTGACATATGAGGTGTTAGTCTCTAGTAGGACTTACTTAATATGGATCTTCTGGTAGGCGTTAGTTGTTATTATGTTTGCTAAATATCCTGGATGTGTAGATCCATGTGAAATCTATGTGATTGTTTTATGTTGGGATTTGAAGAAGATTGAATAATTCTGAAATTGATTAATGCAATTTGGTTTTCTCTTTGGATTTAATTGTGCATATTATAAAATTATATTTTTACTAGCTTACCCTTGTTTTTTCTTGTTGTGTTGTGAACTGCGATGATTGTACTATGTACACGAGTAGATGACCATAGAGGCGTAGAAGGTCCCGTAAAGCTTTAGGATGTTTTAAACTTTATATTGTAAATGTTTGTATTTCTATAAGCCATAATCTTGTAATGGGAATGTTTTGAAATACTCCAAGTTTGTATAGAAACCAATAGAACTTGTATTGTAATAGTTAAATGTTATTTTCTAGGGTGTTACATTTAATGGTATCAGAGCGGTTCATCCTTAGGATAACCTGAGGGTAGTGGATTTATTGTGTTTCTCCTGTGTGTAGATTTTTGTTTAATTCTAGCTTCAACACTTAGTTAAAAGTTTCTAATAGAATGTTTAACAAAGTTGTTTTCTTGAAATCTTGTTTGTGCTTGAGTCAAAGTAGTTGTTATGAATAAAGCTGAAAGTATTAAGAATGAAAGAATCTTGACAGAGTGGTGAGGGTGCAAACTCATAACTGGATCAAAATTATTTTCTATCTTAATTCAAAATAGTTAGAGTACATTTTAGAGATAAGTTTTGATTGGTTTTGTATCTATTTTGTGTGATTATTTCTTTTAAGTTAATTTGTCTTAAAGATGTAGTTGGAAATTTTTAGTAATTTCTAACCCAATCTTTATGTGCTAAGTAGATGGCACGTAAACCACCTACTCCTCCTCCACTAGTAGATATGCCCAACTTAGCTCGGGCAATAGAGATGATGGCAACAACAGAGTGTTACTATGGCACAATAGCATCAGGTCGCCCTTCATCAATTAGAAACAACTAATTAGCAATAAAAGCATCTCAGCTTCATCAACAACCCCACACCTTTAGTCTAAAGGATTTTCTGAGACACAATCCACCAAAATTTAATGGGAAGGTAAATCCAGATGAAGTAGACCAATGAGTGAAAGACATAGAAAGAATCTTTGAAGCTACTCAATGACCTGAAGAAAGAAACTTATCTTATGTCATCTATATGCTTATTGAAGAAGCGGAGTTTTGGTGAATAGGTATGAAGCAGATGATGGAAGACAGAGAAGAAATTGTCACTTGGGAGAGTTTCAAAGTATGATTCCTGGAGGAGTTTTTTCCTGATAGTTTCAGATATGCAAAAGAAATTGAATTGATGCAGCTGGAACAAGGAAATCTTTCAGTCACTGAGTATGCTACTAGGTTCAAACACCTAGCTAGATTCTACACCCAGACCATGACTGAGGCTTGGAGATGTAGAAAATTTGAGTTTGGGTTG
>Ga0123342_1000711_pt1 | contig 54257 bp, 13 predicted proteins | sample Turbeawhitnodule_FD_89960 | JGI IMG/M metagenome (GOLD analysis project Ga0123342, IMG submission 89960) | Root nodule microbial communities of legume samples collected from Mexico - Turtle bean Mexico white nodule | ecosystem: Host-associated > Plants > Roots > Nodule | place: Mexico: Nepantla...
CTAATAGTTTTTTTAAACTTTTGTCATTAATAATTTTTTAGTATGGTCTTGAAAAGCCGTTGAATAGAATCAAGAAGAAAGAAATGATGGACGACTCAGTTTAGGTACCTGTACCCTTGAAAAAAGATAGGCATCAGAGTCATCCCTAATAATCAAGGCATATATGAATACTATAATCAAGTATACTAATTTCTACCTTAAATTGCCGGTGCATTGTTTGCTGTCTTCCTGGCTATCAATAATAAGGGCTTTCCTGAGTAAATCAAGGTCATTTTCATCTGTTCCAGAATTCTCTTCAAGATCCATCATCCTTGAATGCAGTGAAATCAGTTAGGCATTGCACATAAGATCATCAATGTTGAAATGATGATGCATTAAAAGAGATTAAAGCATCATGGCTATGTAATTCCAGGAACTTACTTCACACGAAGAAGATCAACAAGCAATTGTAAAGCTCCAGAATCACCACAGACCTCCCACACTGCTGATTGGACATCTGTATCTGATAGTTCTCTCTCCCTTTCAGATCCAGCAAGCTTTTCATAGAGAGCATGAACATAAACAATTCAAATTAATATAATGCTTATCACTTGCCTTCGGGTTCTAGGCTTCTAGCTAAAAGTAATAATAAATTAATTTCATTTTATCACAAAATCAGCCAACAATCAAAGGCAAAGGTGGGAAGGACTTCTAATTGACCTTTAATTCAACAGTTCTAAACATGATTATATAATTGAGTACATGGATTCCAAAATAAATAAAAGAAAAAACTGAAAGTTATTAATGCATTAAAGACGTTTTGTTGAAAATTAAAAACAATTAATTAACATGTAACTTGTATCTGAGCTTGAAATTAATTGTATTACAATGGATTGGTTCAGTATTTGAATAGTCATCAGTAGCACTGTTATATTGCCACATGCTCAGCAGTGACTATACAGTCAATTGTTTTCATTTAGTATTTTCAGTCTGAATATTACTAAGTTGTAAGAAATTTAACTGCAGGTAAGGCAAGGTTTATGTTTCTCTTTCAAAGACAAAGAGGTTGTCATTGTCCCCGTGATGGAATCGAATGTCAAGTAGCCAGGTTACTTAACCTGCAGCAGTTAACTAATGGAACGGATTGGAAATGTGGTAAAACTAGATAAAAGACTAACGAAAGAAAGAGAAAATACAGTTTCAGTGACAAAGGTAGGAGCCAATAGTCTAACATTTCAAGGGAAATATGAAAAGTAAAATGTAGTATAGAAACTGAACCTCTTCCAGCATTGATGAAACCTTGTAAAGCTCTTCTTCTTGCATGGCTATGGTCCTCAAAGTAGTCATAAATTTCTCAGGAAACACCAGCTTGTTTGCATAAGATGGCGTCTTGCGCTGACCACTCCAACTATAGTTGCAAACTTGGTCAGCTTTTTCCTTGTTATCTTCTCCACTGGTTTGAGTTCCGAGTGGAAAAAACCCATTATCTAGAAAGGTTTTGGGTAAAAGACATCTCATTTCAGCCTTCTGTAAACATATAAAGAAACAGAAAGTGTAATTACAGAAGTTGGAAATTTTAGAACAGAAAGATGAAGGTAAATTATTAGCGTACCTGCACTTCAAGAAGCTGCCCTTTGGACTCTGAAAAGGAAATAGTATTCATTGCTTCTGCTGGATAGTGGACCTGGAGGACCAAACAATACGGTCAAAGAATGAAATGCTATTACAGTTGCAACACTGATTGGGTAACTATTGCAAGGAATTGATTAAAAAACAGGTAGATATTACTAGATATCTTTACTAAAACTTGCCACAAATTTAAATTGCCATTAAGCAACAAATAAACGGGGTGGTAGCCATAATTAAAAACAAATGAACACAAGAAAGCTTCTTGAGAGTACAAACTGAATTATGCTAACAAGAACAATTAAGAGAAGGGGAGTAACATGTTTAAAAATAAAGAGATTTTTTACTCTGGGTGCGCAAGGTCTAAGTATAAGCCATTACCATGACATAGTCATCTGTGTTGTCATCAATGACAAAACCATACAGATACAGAAGTTCCTGTGACAAGTGGAAAAATACGAAAACCATTAGAACTTTAAATAAGCTTCAAAGTAGCTTATACATCAACCTTTCATGTGTATATGGGGATATGTTGTTTTAGTGTACACATTTCGTGTATTCTATTTTTACTCTTCTAACTACCACTGTAAAGTATTATTTTTCTCCCACATTCCCCAAATCACTGACTTCCTCCAACAGTACACCATAAACCACTCACTATTTATTATTTAGCCTCTATTATCCCTCTTTTTATTTATTTATTTTTAAAAGTATGTATAGAGACACAGAACGCCTCATTTTTTGTAGTATATATAGAGGCCACATAAGGTGAGAAATGTTTTATTATGATAGATGAGAAGGATTAATAACTGCCATCAGAACAAAATAGTCAGTTTAGACTAAAATACTTAAAGAATTATTAAAATCTTTTGTACACTAACAAATCTCTATTTTATTTCCTTTTTATAACAAAAAGTATCTAAATATTCATAAAACAGAAATAAAATCTCTAAGAGATTTCAATTATTTCATTATAAAATATCTTAATAATCATGTGTTTTCTTTAAGATTATGATTATCTTATCACCATCACCATTATTATCATTGTCACTGTCGCAATCACCACCCTCATTGACACCAGTATCATGCCACCACTACTGTCATGATGATGGTAACAATGATCATGGCGATGAATTAATCTTAAAAGAAGATTAATATGATAATTGAAATATTTTAAATGAAATGATTGAGATCTTTGAGAAATTTTATTTTAGTTCCATGAATATTTAGTGATTTTGCTATTGTAAAAAAAGATGTTAATAAATCTACAAATAAGCATTTTAATATAACCAGTCTATTTTGATCTGACGGTAGTTATTAATCCCTCTCATCTCTCATAATAAAACATTTTCTTACTTGATATGGCCACGAACACACATTTTACCCACTTAATAATTATCATGTGGTGAATTTATTTTACTATCATGTTTTCCAATTTGTAAGCATTTTATCTTCAAGTGATGTTGTTTTGAAAAACCATGGTAACAAAACAGCATCATGCTTTAGGACATGTCACAACTTTGTTGAAAATTGAAAACTATGATAGTAAAAGGTGCAACAAAAAACTTGATGGTATAATTTGAAAAATGATGGTAGTTGGGTAGTAATATACTAATATGCAACTAAGGCATATGTATAATAGTACACGTGAACTCAAAGTTAAAGGGACAAATCTACAGGGCAACACAACGCAGTGTTGCAGTTTATTGACAAGGCAATTATGTATCTGGTTCAATGAAATCTTTTGCAGTGAAGTTGAATATATTGCCAACAAGACATTACACCAGTGGTTGCCACATGAAAAACCTTATTTTCCCTTACATACTTCTCAGCTTGAAGCCCAAAAAATTGGTGCTTAAAATGAATGGTAAAAATAGAACAGAAAAGTAAACTAGAATATAGAAAATAATATAGGAAAATTGTTTCAATTTTTAAAAACACGGAACAATATGAAGTACCTCATTTCCCTTGTTTCCATAACTAATGGAAATTTCTTGGTCATTCCGTAAGGGACTTTGAGCAGCTTTGCAATCAAGAAAAGAAAAATGGAGAGAGAAAGAAAAATATAAATAAAATGGAAATTTGAAAGAAACTACAAATGCAGAGGCACAAAAGTGGAAAACACTTATTTGGATGTTAACAAGGGCAATGAATATAAAAAGAAAAATTGTTACCTAAAGTAAGATACATGGAGAAAGGAATTCCTGTTGCTAAACCAGTTCCATCAACTTCCCATGTTGCTATTGGCTTCAGATCTGATTGGCCATATGATCAAGGTAAATAAGGCATTTGTTATATCTAGCATATATTACATGAAGATGGCAGACCCTGGCACAAAGCCAGGAATACATGTTTATGGAAACAAACAGTTCATTTATCTTTCCCATTTATCAATCACTATGCCTGCTGAACACATGGACGTTATCACTTCATAGTTTGCACCAAAATTTATCAGAATTGGAGCAACAAGGATTGACATCTAAGCCGTTAGTTCATAAAGGCTTTGATATGATGTCAAGAAAGTAATTGACAGAAATCTATACACTGTTAGACATCTAAGAATGGGTTTTCTATCAAACAATATCTAAAGGGGAACGATAAAAAAAAAAATCATTGAAGAAATGAACAGGAAAGCAAAATAGAAGTAAATTAAATATCAACGGTTCAAGTAAAACAATTACCATGGTTACAAAAGTCAATGCCAGGGACAAGACCCTCAACCCAAACTGTTTCTCCTGTCATTGTGTAACTGGTAGATGTCACTTCCTTGGTCAAATTGTTAGATTTTTTAACCTGGCTACCTGCATTAAACTTCCCTATTTTAAAACCGTTTTGATTTCTCAAATTCATAGAATACTAAATGCTGACCTTTTTTATTGGACAGAAAACAGAAGAGAAAATTATTATAGGAAATTAGTGAAAAAAAAGACAGACTCACTTTTTTCATCAGCTTCAGGAATGCAACTGTCATGATCATCTTGCATTTCTGGAAATACATAGGATCGAGGCATTGGAATGTTCAAAGCACGGGTCCAAAATACTGAATTCGCCCTAGCAAGAAGGCAAGTCTACTATCAACCTCCAAGGATTTAGTTGACCATAAAAATTCACTAAAGTAAACAGCACATACCAAAGGAAATCTTCAAAGCACACCTCACTGCAAAAAGGTCAGGCAGAAAAGAAGCAACGTAAATGTATGTTCAAATTTTAGCTAACAAGTTAATAGCTGTTTGAAAACAAATCTAAAACATTTAAATTCATCATTCTAAAGATAGCTGAAAGGTATAGAGTTATGGCATTTTTTAATGTAGAATGACGAAATATTTACTGCAGATTGATATGGGGTATATTGAAAAGACAACGTAGAAATGTAAATACAATTGCATAGAATGTCATATTGACCAATCAAATCTTAAGTTCTTTTACTTCAGTGGTAGACTATGACCAAAAGAAAAGACAATATCTTGCATTTTTGACAGCTTGAAAGGACCATATCCTAGAACATCAAGAAATAGATTACTTACATCAGAATGAAATATGTTGAATAGAACTTAATAGGAAAAGCAGATGCACATTTAAAATAGTATAAGAACATTCGCATTTAATTCTTAGTGCCATAAATAATACCTTTCATATAAGGCGAAGTAGTGAACCAGTAACAAGTTATACATCCACAAGTGTAGGACTCAATCCCAAAAGCAAAATAACATCATCAACAAATATCCTACATTAAATAGCTCTAAATATACGACATCAAAATTTCAAGAACAGTAACCCGTCTCAAATATGAATTTAACACTTAAAAAACGTAAACTAATCGATAAAAATACAATTTTACCCAGCACATACATCTCTGAATTTCCATCAAGAGTCAAAAGTTTCTTCACTGTATCCTTCACTTTAGTTTCATACAGAGAAAGCAGGCTTTTCTTCTGCAAGATAAGACAGTTATCAAACATACTGTTGAGTAAAGTGACCAGAAGTTAATATACCAGAGATGAAATCTGGCATCTGGTTCTATCTCAAACAGACAAACACCATATAAAAAAACTAAACATGTTCGCTTGGAAGATGAAATCAGACACAAATAAAACTATGCTTAGGTTTTTTTAAGTGGTTTTTATAGTGTATCTAGTGTATGCCCCTCCTACGTCATTTTATCACATTGATCATTACTCATCGAAGAGCACATACAAAAGCTTCAGAACAGAGTGGTCACACAAACTACTTTCTGCAGTTATGGGAAGCAAATAAATATAAGGTCACACAAACTATGTTTTGAAATTCAGTGAAACAAAGACAAGCCTACACAGGGATAATCAGTTCTGTTTTTTTATCATATGTCTTCAAACTGGCAAGAAAAGCACAACTATAATTCAACTGGTAAATGGTACACAAATAATGAGTCACAAGACAAATTACCTGCAATTCAGTCGCGCGATATAATGTTGTTCCTCTTAGTTCTTTAAGTTCATCATCACTAAACCAAAGTGGATTCCCAAAAGTGGTTGGAAGCATGTCAAGGTACCTGATTTAGTTTCAACCACCTCACAAGTGAAACTCACAACACAATCTTATTCCCAAAGTAAAACACAATTAACCATACATACGGCTTCCATAGAGAATTCTTACGCAAACGCTCCACAGTCAATAACAGCATCATTAGTAACCTGTCATCTACATCTCCTTCTTCAAACATTGCTCTACATGCTGGTCCCATAAGAGGATCTTGCAACACCCTCATTGGAGTAATGGCTAAATCTAGTGGAACAACCAACACAACCCCTGATTTTTGAAGAAAACAATATTACATTCTCTCCTTTCAGTGGTCAAGAGGCACAGAACTGTAAACATTCAGATGACAACACTAAGCACCTAAAAAATTTCCTTTTATGACGATGCCCTTTTTTTAGCTTCAAAGGCAAGACCAGTGTTTTCAAATTTCAACATTTTAAGATTATAACAAAAGGGAATTAACAAAATTTCAGACACTTTCATATTCCAAACAGCAACAATGTCAGGTATATTCTAACAAACAATAACACCAACTCCTTCTCTCTACTCAATCCATATTGATATTACCATCAGAAACATCTTTTTCAGAAAAGATTCCAAACCCTCGTTTGGAATCACACCACTTGATCTTGCAACCTCGTAGCTCCACCCCATTTACCTGAATTCAATCCCAAATCCAAATTCAAAACTTATCAAAAGACACCATGGTGTATTCAACACAAAATCTTAATATACGTTGCCCTTTGGCCACAAATTCATAAGCATGTTCACGAACCTGCAGCCACTGCATGAAAGTTTCGAGCTTTGCTTCTTCTGGGCTCGCCATAGCTACTAGTACCTACTCAATTTTTGGTTTGCGCCTACTTGAATAAAAGAGTGACCAAGGGTTTAATTAATTGAGTAAAAGCCTTAAAAAAAATAAAAAAATAAAGTGCAAATTATAATAATACTGAACGTTCATTTTTAAGAGAAAAAAGAGAGTAAGATGTTCATTTAAGTGTTGAGATTAAACATTATAAAGTTAGAAAAAATATTCAATCCATTTCCCTGGTTTAAGACAAAGAATATCAATTTTCGTAAAGTGTAAGTATATTTTAGAGAAAATATCATATCTACAAATTTTTTTTACTAATTATTTATATTTTCTTTATTTTTTTATTTTTCTAGTAGCTTATGGAATGGGAAAATGAATTAAAGTGATTTTTTAAATTTGTAATTAGTTCCATATTACCTAATTCATAAGTTTTTTTTAGTTGCATCTTTAGTTTTTTAATTATATAATCTGGAAGTTTTTTCTACTTTCTAGATTATGTAATATGAAAGTCTTTTTTTAAGTGTGTGTTCGGATTACATAATTCGAAAACTACTATCAAATCCATATGGAAGTAGCAAAAACAAGGCAAGTATTTTCATATTTTATATCATATTTTCATATTTTATATCATATTGACATTGACGAACGAAAACAAGACAAGTTCTTCCTACGCCCAATCATTTTTAACTTGTATCCAATATAAAATTTTTGATTCCAAAAAAGTTATTTATTCTGGAAATGAAAATCCAAAACTCAAAAAACACCATCGAGACAAATATATCCAGAATTCAAAATTCAAAATCTCATTCTGGATAAAAAAAAATCCATAATACATAAAATTCGTTTTGGAAAAAAAAAATCTGGAAACATTCCAGAAAAGAATATCCGTAACGTATAATCCTATTTATTTAAGGGTACTTTCGTCTTTTATACTTAAATTGGGTGCATTGATATGGTGCAGGAAGTAATTGCCCAAAAATAATCCAAAACTATGCATTTGTTATCACTGCTTTGATTAATGAGCCAAGTGCAACAGTATCATAGCTTTTACTTCTTGCAGCCCATTTCTGAACCTGCACAACAAAATTTTCAGAATGACTATTTTATCCTTATTTAAAGTAACTTACCATAACACGTTTTAGAATTCATAAAATACATTCCACTTTTTTACAACATAATAAAATTTATAGAACAAGATTTTTTAAATAAAATTTCTTGGACAAGATTTTTGGAATAAATTTTTTAAAACATATGAAATATATTCCAAAACACGAACAAAATTTTTAGAACAAATTTTCCTTAATATCAGGAACAAAATTCTAGAACAATTTTTACTGAATATATTATGTTTCAATAACATTGGTTAACTTAAAATTTAAGCAATGATTTGTTATGTTTCAATAACACTGCTTAACTTAAAATTTCCACGCTAAAGGATAACTCAGAAATAATTATACACAATTTCGTAGATATTTTTTAAATCATTTTAAAATTAGTGTCCATTGATGAATTTTTTTATCATTTTGTATTGGTTGTTATAAGTCACCTAAGTTGATGGTTTTCAAATCCATGTAAAAAGTTATTTTTCTAAGTAATGAAAACATGTATTTAGAATTCAAGGTTTAAAAGGTTATCTAAATTGTTTCCAATTAATTAAATTGGTTTTCATTTTTTATTAAATTGTAGGAAATCGTATTATACACGATATCTCCATAAACAAGACTTATAAATATTGGACCAAATCACATTCAATGACAACATTAAATGCAATTGAATAGCTTAAGCAAAACAATTTCATGACTATGGGAAAGTATAGAGCTAAACTTATGGACTACATGTCTAATTTTATTTTATTTTTATGTTTGGCTTGCATTGACTTTTTCATAATAATCACTATTTAGTTAAACTTAACTACCTTCTTAATGATAACTTTAATCCTCCGTTTTCTTAAATAATCGTTTTTTTACTCAAATTTAAAATGCTTAAAACATAAAATATTTATTTATAATTACTAATTAATTTGGCTTGTAAAATTAAGACTGATCCTATTTTCTTATTTAAAAGTTTATTCATTTCTTTCACAGTATACTATTGCATCCTATTTTTTCCCTATTGGTGCTTCGTTCCAATTTTTTAAACTTGGTCAATTACTTAAACTTTAAGAGTACTGCAGAATAATTTATAGCAATCACATTTTAGTACTTTTTTAAAGATAAAAATTAAACATAAATATTTAATTTAGTTTCTATAAATAAAGTTTACTACAACATTTCTTACTTGATATCAATTTGGTGCATGTGACTCCCCATGTTTATATTTAAATGTGTGTGTGGTAAATTATATGACACTATTAAGATAACCCTAACATAACTTTTACTTTGTAAAATAATATTAATATGACCAGTTTTATTTTTTTTAATGTAAATTGTTGGTTTGGATTGAATTACCTCTAAGACATTAAAACTATGGTAAATTTTCACTATTGTACTTAACAAAAAAATTTAAAACTCAATATTGTCTTTAGCTTCATTTTTCTTATCAATGTAGGAATCTGAAAGTCTGAAAGTGATTATTATATACTCTAGATTTTAATATCTAAAATATCATTTTTGTATTTTATTTAAATTTTTGGATGCCATATCCGAAAGTAAGTTATAAGTTCTGAATTTCTATATTTGAAATGATGTGCTGTAAATGATGTTGATGATCAAAATCCGAAACTCATTTATGTTTGTTTATAGATCTTGATATTCGAAAATAATTTATGTTGTCCCGATAAGCTTTCAGATGGCGAAATCCAAAAGTAACATATTGGTTATGGATTTATATATTCAGAACTTTGTGGTTTGAATTACCGATATAAATATAAAAGATTTCAAATTCTTAAAGATAATTTCACATGAGTGTGTTGAGTGTGAGTTTGAATTGATACGGTGGATGTAGCCTAAAACTAAAACTACATAGAAAGGCATGAAAGCATCTCGAGTTTAAATATTTGCTCATATTCATTTCATCAAGTTTCCTAAACATAGTAATCATATATTCTTTTCCCATTTATTAATTTGTTATCAAACCCATTTGAGAATTTCCACCCTCTTTTCCCTTTCCATGTTCAAAACAAATTATTTGTTAAATGCAAAAAAAAAAAACATTTAAGAATGCCAAAGAACCTATAATTTGGACATCTATTCAATGAATAAATAGCAACATTTCCACATGAAAATAACAATATCTTCTTGATAGATAGGAGGAAGATACATTTTATATCTTACTTATACCTCCCACATTGGATTAGAAAAGTGTGAGGAAGAAGCTCTCAAGCTTCCAAGAAATAGTTATCAAAGAAAATATCATTTAATGAAAAGCCAACAATTTAATGAAACAGTACACGTTGTTAGAAAGAAATTGACAAAAGGAAATTCACTGTTAGAAAGAAAATAATTTCGAGATCAAATAAATAGTTGCATTCAATGTATTAGATTTATAAGATGAAAAACCCATAAAATTCAAACAAATAAAATGGTTAGATTACATTTTTTTTACTTTACATCCTAACCAAAACCTACTAGAACTAATCGAATCCTTTTTTTTAACTCTTAGATTAGTGACCTTAAAAAAATTGACTTCTGTAGTTTTTAAATTTTTATTTCATTTTCTTATATGTTATATAGTGTTATTGAATGGGGCATGTTTATTATATGTTATTTTTTAAGTAATTTCATATATATATATAAGTGATAATTATAGAGAAAATAAATATTTGTGTTGTATAGATAAAATATGTCAAACTACATTCATACATAAGAGGTCTCGATCATATAATCAAATAATCTTCTAAAACTCTTTTTTCTCAACTACATTACCTTATGTCGGGCTAATAGAATATTTAAGAGAGATATTCACGTTAATCATGTTTAATATCTCATGTCCAACTCAACTTTATAAATAAGTAGGCTAATATAAGATTTCATACTTATATTCATGTTAATTATGTCGAACACCTTATATGTCCAACTTGACTTCCTAAATAAGTAGGTAATGTAAGATTTAACCGTGATATTTATGTTAATCATGTACAACTCTATTTTATAAATAAGTTAACTTAGTACAAACCAAAATACGTATTTAATAATTTTTATTATTTAGAGTTATTGAATATTAATTTAAGTGTCAGAAGACTTATTACATATATATTCCACATATATCAACAACTAAAACTCACTCGAAACGGAAACTAAGAAGACACGAGTGAATAAGACTCAAGGGACGAGACAATCGTCCCTCTTATGTAAAGAATAATTTAATTGTTAAAAATACTTTTTTTTAATCTTATATTACTATAAATTATAGTAACAATTTATTTGTTTTATGAAAACTGGACGACCTAAGTTAAGACACTTTTTTATCACTTTGACTACATTTGAATTTATTAATTTTTTATAAACCTTTTCGAACAAATTTAATTAAATATAATCGGTTCGGATTAATTTGTTTTAGCCTAAAGCTAAAGCAATAGAATATGTGAGTACCCCCTACAATTAACACAACTAAAAATGGAAAAGAAATACATAAAATCTTAATACTTTAGGGCTGAAAAATAAACTAAATGAAATATATTAAAATAAATTTTAATTATTAATATAAACTCTATGTTTTTTATTACGAGTAGAAGAATAATGTAACATTGTGGATTGTCTGAATACACAAGATATAGTTTTGAATAATAGACATTTAGTATTCATTAAGGACTTCGAAGAAATTTCCAATGTCATAATAAGAAACCATAAAAATGGTAATTTTAATTTTTAAAGAAAATTTCAATGTTTTCATGGTTTTCCATTTTCACCAAACAAAGAAAAGAAAAGAGTGTGATAAGAATATGATCAGATCACAGTAACCATTATTCTCATTCTCCCAAGTGAATCCAGCGTGCACTCTTTTCTCTCTTTTCTGCTGTGGAAACTGTAATTCAGAGTGGCGGGTAAAATCACAACACTGCCACGGTTTTTGTTTTCACCAAATCTCTTTGCCAGCAATGCAAGTAAGCAAGGTTCTTTGAGATTGACGCAACACCTTCACCATCATCGTCATCATTCTCCTCTGTTATGTAGCGTCCTTCGCGCGCTAAAAGTTCATCGTAATTGTGCTATCAGATCTGACTCGCTTTCTGACTGCAAAAGCAGGTGATTAATTGATCTGATTCGTTTCCGCTTTTTTGCTTCTCCCCGGAAGCTGATTGTTGGATTTTCCCAGGAGGTAGGGCTCTTCGAATGATGGGAGATTCTCAAGTTTTGATTTTGATGGGTTTTGTTACGTGGGGTTTTTGCTTGATTCTGTTGTCGTTTTTGTACTTTGTGATGTGATGTTGTTTGTTAAAGCGGTGGTTATTTGGGTTGAACTTTTTAGTTGTGGGATTTGAAATCTCTGGAGTAATTGGAATTGGAAATGAATTTTCTCCTGTTGCCGTGCATGACAATTGTGTGAGCTTTTATTGTTGTAATTTTGATTTTGATGGGAGGGAGGTTATGATTTATTGAAGGATTGGATATGCTTGTACTGTAGTGCACGCCCAAATTTATGAGCTTTTTATGTGGGGCATTAGATTTAGCATTTATAAGCCTTCTTTTTGGCAGTTGACTAGCCTCGTTTTTCTGTGTCAGTATATGAAAACCCCATTTTAGCTTCCCAAAAGTGATAACAATTAAGAGCTTCTGGTTGGGTAATAATAGTACTTGTATAATTTTTATGACTGAAGTTAATCGTTAGAATGTTGGAGATGTGATCCCAGAGCCCATGCTGTGTGCACTAAAGTTAAGGACACCTCCTTTGCAAGTTGCTACAGACAAAGGCCATTGCTGTGTTTCCGAACATAATTTAGAAGTAGGAGCTTAAACACAATGTATTGTGTAAGATATAAATGGAGTTTTTATGCCTGCCTTGTGTTGATGTGTGCCAGGAGTGGAGCGGGTTACATTTCGACAATGGCATGTATACGTGCTAATAATCTATAAGCATGGAGTTGTTTACCTTTTCAAGAAAATATAAAGCATTTTAGACTGCACTCTCTGAAAACAATATACATGTTGAACTTTAGCAATGATTATTCATCATCAATTTCAATTAAGCTTCGCGAGCTTAATGCATCTGGTGAACTATGGTGTGAAATCCACTAGTATTGTGGAAGATGATAAGTTCTAGCCCAGGTTTTTTCCTTTTTTATTTGCTTAATAATGTCCTCTACCTCAGTTCTGTGGTTGAAGTTGTCATCATGTGGCGTGAATGTAAGTTTAAGTTGTGGCAAGACCTTTATTCCTGATGAAAAGAAAGGACCCATTTCAGAGGGTCTGATCCTTCCTAAAAAGACAGTAATAGTGAGAGCTTTATCGCACTAAGCTGTGTCTTAATAATGTCCTTTGCAATTTAATAAAAGAAAAGAAGAAATTATTTCTGTTTAGCTACTCTTTCCTTTCTCCCCCAAGATTGCTTTGCTTATCTTACATTTCACACTCTTTTTTTCTAATTATTTTCATTTTGTTCTGCAGAATCATACTGATACATCCTATAATACAATAGCACTAATTCAATGAAGAGTATAATTTCACCTATGCAAAGTGCTATGCCATCTCCAACTTTTCTGTGGAGGTTCAAGGTCTGTATATCATACACAATTTGCTTAAGTTCTGTGGTCGACACCACTCTGTTCAAGTGGATGTTTTTTTTATTTGTAGAGGGACTGGAAGGTCCTTTAAGCTGGAGTATTATTTTAATGTTTCATAGGTTTGAAAGAAAGCTGACAAAATGTAACACTGATACACAATAAAATAAGAACAAAGTGGAAAAAGGAAACAAGCATCCCTTTTATGATAACTGTAGTAATGACATTGCTAGAAAGTTTCTTTATATTATCTGGTCTTTGTTCATATTAGACTTTCTTGGATCTCTCCAAGTTCAGCGGCCATATATATAATGCTTTCTCCTCCCCACTTTGCAATTTATTTATCATGCTGATGCATATTGATAGACGCACAGTTTTCATTAAATTTCTGATTGTGGAAAATTTGCTGCTGTATGTTTTTGTTTGTAAACTTGTACCTTAATATAATTTTTGTGTTATTCTAATGTTCCTCGGTAATGTTAGAAGAATTAAATTTTGAAAATAAATGAAGAAATTCTTTTGTGCAGATTGTAATTTTATGTTTGTGGAAGTCTCTGTCAGTTTAACTGTATATCTTTCTTTAATTTCTCAGTTTTTTTTACTTGTATTGTATATGAACTTCTGTCCATGCATGTATATATTTTTTCAGGTGACACTCTTTCTTATATGGGGCCTTATTTGCTGCAAGGTTGGAACCTGTCTTTTCACTTTTATTATATAAAAATTGTCCATGGATGCCAATGAGCATCTATCGAGTAGGCCTCTGATATTTTCCATACGTATTCCACGCCTAATATTTGTCTTTTCCTGGTATCAGATTAGTTGGGATTCTGTCATGAGAATGGACGCAAATTTGAGAGATCTGTTTTTATATGAAGCATTTTTGTATTACAATCCTCTCCTTCTTGTGGTGAGTCGGGGGTTTAATTCTCCTGTATATGCTGTACATTGTTCACGATTTTTATGGAACTTTATTTTATACCTTTTCTTGTTTCTTCACTGTTATATACAGACTATGATGGTTTGGCTTTGGGGAGTAAATTTGTGGGTATTTCTACAATCCACTGTAAGCTATACCAAGGTCTTTGATCTTGATCAAAACCACCTTACACACAAAGAGATATGGAAGGTAGTCAGGTTCTTTGCTCAGCCTTCATTTTAGAGAAAACATTATTCAATGCAAAGTGGAAAGTTTGATGTTTTTCTTGATTCATGATTTTTAAAATCAATATTTCAACTATAAGTTTGTCTGTATCTGGTTCTTTGAAACACATACTGGTAATCAAAGTAATAAATGCTTATGCACTTAAAAGCCAAATTAGCCTTTGTATGGGTTGTCAACAGTAAAATATAAAACAGAATTTGTAGAGGGACAGTAGAAGGAGTCAAAGGTAGAGAGGGGAGAAAAAGAGGATGTTGGTAGGAACACACTTTGCTCTAGGAGCACACAATTGAATTCATACTAAATGGCAAGTGAATGTCTCCTCTCCATTCCAAAACAATAAATTCCTCCAGCAATCCATCATTGTAAGCACGTCAGATAGAATAAGCAGTCAACTATGTCTAACATATCAGCAATAAGAAATGAATTAAATGTGGACTTTACTAACATGAATAAATTGAATTTGAAGATAAATTGTTCTACAATTAGCTTATACATAAACAACTTTTAGCTTTTGGAGAATTTAATTAGTTTATACAGCATATTTTCTTCTCCCGAAATGTTTATAGAGAAATTTATGCAAACAAACTGATTTTGTAGCCCAATCTCTAACCCATGCTTCTGCATCAAGCTAATCTTTTGTGAAGTTGTGTCAGTAACATGGTTTGATGCTGCTACTATGTAGATCCATTATCCATGTTTTAAGTATTAACTTCAACTGTTACGTTATTTTCAGTGTAGCACTTGGATGACAATCATTGTCCCTACTAGCATGACTGCTTACCTTTATCTCTATTCTCATGGGGAAGTATCGCTGGCTGCATCTCAACCAGTTTAGTATCTGTTTCTCTATCCTCTATCACCAATAGTAGAATGTGACTGCTGCTTTGAATTTGATATTATTTGCTTGATTTGATATACGTTTTTTCATTATGTTAAACATATATGTAATTGTAATTTTTTGTGTTTTTGTGGAGATGGAAGCTGATGTCTTAATTTTTTTCTAAGGTCAGGAGTAACTCTTTCTGCTAGGAAATGAATTGCTTCCTGTGATCCTTTCTATGAGAAGCATTTTGGCTAACATTTATTCTGATCATATGACATATATATGGTATTGCAGGTGCTTCTCTACATTATTGTTGCAGTAGTCTTGATCTTTCCCTTTGATATTTTCTATTTGTCCTCTCGATACTTCTTTTTGAGGACATTACTTCGGATAGCTTTCCCTTTGCAGGTAAGATTTTTGACTGTCATGCTTGACATGGAAGTTTGAGTGTTGGTCAGCATTTGGTTCCTTTTACAAAGCACCTGAAAATCCAATAATTTTGTGTTTTAAGTTTATTGTTGTGAATTTACAAATCCGAGAGCTACTGTTTGATTCAATGGTTTTAATAATTTAAGTTGTTATTTTTACTATTTTCTGTAAGTTTGTTGGTTGGTTTTCTCATGCCTGTCATTTATATAATTTATGACTTTTCTTACAAATAATGGTTCTTTTCTTCTTACAGCCAATTACGTTTCCAGACTTTTTCGTGGCTGATATTTTGACCTCCATGGCAAAGGTACAGTACATAGCTTAATAACTTATTTCTTGGTGCATTCTTCTTTGTTGATGATCACCTTGCCTATTTAATCATTTATTTGGAAAAAAAGGTTTGCTGCTGTTATATGTACCAATGTTTTTTATTATGCTAATACTTATAATCATTGCTTTCCTAGTTGTTTTTCCTAATTGTGCACTGCATACAGGTGTTTTCAGATTTAGAACGTTCAGTGTGCAGAATGGTAAACAGACAGGTATGCTTTGCCAAATTTTCTTTTTCTTTATACTGCTTGTAACTTGTCATCTCTATTTTAGTTCTTCTGTCTTTCAGAGTCCTAGTTGAAATAACAACAGAATTTTAATATCCTGACAAAAAAATTACTTTGCATGCACGCTTCATTTTGGTCATTGATCTTCTATTATGTTTATAATCTTCTCATTTGCATTTACTTCCTTTTGATACAATGGGTGCCAAGCTGGGTACTATGTGGTAGATTCAACAAAATTACAGGCTTATTTATTTCCCTTCTTGCTTTTTTTGTTTTAAAAACTGTTTTCTAAATCATACTACTCAGCTCTGCAACCAATATCTCATCCAACATATATTAAATATCGAAATTTATCTCCAAATCTGTGTTTTAGAAACTAAAAAACAGAAAGAGCTGGAAGATGTTTGCTTGTCCTCTTCTTTTGTATTCAAGTCTTCTCGAAACAGAAATGTGCTCAAGGAACAAACATTCCAAAGTTTTCAGGGACAAATAAATTTTAGAATCCAGAAACTGTTTTTGAAAATAGTAAAGAAGCCTATTCCATTCTCTCATCTTTTAGCTGTGCAAATTTACATGTTCCTTCCATATTTTTGTTATGGTGAATTTGAATACTATATTTGTATTTTTCATAATATGCAGGTTGCCACAATTGCTTGGCTTGAAGCTGATTCAGTTTGTGGTAGTCACTCAGTTGCGATACCAATGGTCCTTGTTCTTCCTTATATATGGCGTTTATTGCAATGTCTGCGCCAGTACAGAGATACCAAAGAAAAAAATTGCCTCTTCAATGGTAATTGCTTTTGGTAACTTTATCCCTTGCCCTCCTGAAAGTGTAAGATGTCCCAGTTGAGTGGTTGTCCTGATAGTGCAAACGCTCGTCATCTTCTAAGGCACAAAAATCAATCTTTGTATTGCTTATTTAAAATAATGTCTGTGATTATTGCATTGCTTGTTATCCAGGTATTCTAACACCATTTGCATTTTGTTTTCCAGCTTTGAAATATTCAACAGCAGTTCCAGTCATTTTTCTTTCAGCCCTTAAATACCATGTTCTCCATGAGAAATGGTCAACTCTGTATCGGCCACTGTGGCTTCTCTCTAGTGTCATTAATTCCCTCTATTCATTTTACTGGGATATAACCAGAGATTGGGATTTAAGGTACAAATCTATCATCTTTTCCTTCATATTGATAATAACAGCCCTCACAATTTTCTCAGATGGAAATGTTACTTTCACCAAATTTAATTTTAAACCTTATGAATAAAAAATATACTAAAGAAGGTTCAACTCATGGTATGCATATTTATGTGCACATGGAGTCTATGTGCTAGCTTTACGCACCATTCTACTTTTTATGTTAAGTAATCACACTGATTTCACTTTATATTGACATTTTTATCCTTTTTTTTACCTTTGTTTTACAGTGGATTTTCTCGCATATTCAAGTTCAACAAATCAAGTGTAGTCTCCAACATGTTCTATGGTCGACAATGGGTAAGAAGCTGAAGCATCTTAGCATCTTAGAACAAAGATGCAAGATATTTTTCGTTTGATCTGACAAATCTAGTCTCTGAGCTGCAGATATACTTTTGGGTGATTGGAACCAACTTCATTCTGCGCTGCTCATGGACATACAAATTATCTGCTCATCTCCGCCATAACTACCTGACAGTGTTTGCTATCACTCTTCTGGAGATGTGGCGTCGCTTCCAGTGGATATTTTTCAGAGTTGAAAACGAGTGGAACAAGATCTCGCGATCTGGTGTTCAACTCACTGAAATTCCAAGAGAGGAGGAGAAATTGCTAGGTTCCAACATTCATGATGTATAGAGAATCTCAGTCAACCAATTTTTGCCAATATCTTCATATCAGCAACTGGTCTAATTCAATTTTTAAGCTAATCTTAGTTCTAATCCCAAAAGCATTTTTCTTCATTTGTTCCTGGCCAACCAACACGATGAAGTTTTCAACATGCACATGCATTGTTGTCGGAGACTCAAATAGTTGATTCCATTGCTGAAGCAGCCAAACTCTGTAGTTCCTTCTGTGTTGTATCAGTATGCTTTCTACTGAAATGGGAAGAGATTCTGTCACTGACTCAGCAGTTCAATGTAAATGAAGAAGCAAGCCTACAGTTGCATGCATAATTGAAGAGATTCTTAAATGAATATGTTCACTAATGCATGAAGAGCTGCAAGAAGTAGTACTTAAGAACAATGGTGGCCATAATGGATGTTGCATTCATTTTTCCCTCCTTTTTTTCGTGGTTCTTTAATTAGATTAGCATTTGTAACGAGAATGGACACAAAAGATATGTTTATTTGCTACACTCAGAGTCGAATCAGGATACACTTCTAATAAAAAGAAGACTTAAACACAACTTCCATTTTTCTATTTTGTTCCACAAAACTTTCGGTCCTTTTATTTTTACATTATAGATATTTGATCTTCCTATTTTTGAAAATCTGGACTCATGGTCAAATCTTCGATTTAGTCTACATTTTTTTTTCTTTTTTACATTTTGATTAATTACATTATTTTGGGATGGTATCTTAAATAATGTTAGAATTAGAGTATAATTGAACAGAAATAAAAGGAATGAAACATCATTTTTATGGTAATCATGTTATTGGTATAAGTATTTAGTGACTTTGCTAATGACTTTGTGTTTGTGTACCTTCATGAGATGAGACAGACCTCCATCTTCCTCTTGCCTTGCTTCCTTCTTTCTTTCACGTATGTTTTTTCCTCCACTACTCCTCTTAAATAAATGGTGTCAGACACACGTATCGAACACTATATTTGTATGATATGTATCAGTGAAGTGTCTAATTAAAAAAATATTTGTTGAATCTCTGACAATTCTATCACGATTATAATAATATTTTAAAAAAAATACATTAATTTTTTTAAAAACTCAAACTTATTGTATAAATTTTTATTATAATTATAAAAATAAGGAACAAGAACCAGTCATGAGAAACATCTTAACATCTTTCTGTTAAAAAAAAAAAGCTAAAACATATTTGTGCACATAAATCTTATTGTCAATTTATATAATTCATAATTATATAATATATAGATCTGTGTCTCCGTGTCCTATATTTTAAAAATTATATGTATCTCCGTGTGTGTCAGTGTGTGTTACATAACTTAAAAGTCAATTTTTTTAATAGGGTACCAGAGTCATTTAGAGTCTATTTAAAGTCTATCATAGTGAAAATTGGTTGGATTTATCATATTATTTGTTATTAGGCCATTATCAAATCATCCATAAATATATAATCTCACTCACGAATTAGAGAATCTTGACGTGATGAAGTGAGTTAGAGATCACAGATCAACTAGAAATAACAACATTTCATAATATATATATATATATATATATATATAAATCTCACAATTTCCATTTTTTTTTCGTTGGTTGAATTTTTCCAATGACCCAATGGATAGTTGCAAGTGAGAAGAGTGGTTCAAGACGAGCATGCAACAACTTGCAATACCTACGTTGCACGTTTCCACCTATACAAATTTATCATATAGTTCTTCAATATCAGTTCATACCATCTTAGCGTTAGTTATATCTTCTTCGCAATTTCGCATCTCAATGGCCACCACCATGATTCATGCAATAAAGTCAGTGATCATCTCTCCACCTTCATCTTTAGAAGGTCAAAGTTTTTATGAAATCTCTGAAGTTGAGCATTTTCTTGATATTTGACCTTCATTGAGTACCACAATTGTTTGGAAGTCTCCTTCTAAATAATGGTTTTCATAATAGCATTCTATCAAACTTCTTTCGAAGCTCTGATACCAGCTTTGTTGGGTACCAAACTATTGCAAACAAAATTGCAGAGGAAATGTATACTACTTTTACTAATACAGTGAAACTTATGTAAACGAAATAAAAAGCCTAGTAAAGTGAAGGCACTAATTACAACTATGTCTCTCTTATTGAAGACTTTATTAACAACAAATAGAATTCACTAATACATGAAATAAACCATATCTTAATTGATATTTCTATTATTTTTATTTTTATGCAACAGAATAAAATACTAATGATGAGCATTTATTTCCGTATAAATTCATATCAAAATTTGAGAAGAAATTACATTATTCACCAGGGTTAAGTTTTTATTAAGGTATATAAAAAAGACTGTTCAGAAAAAAATTAAAAACCCACTTCAAATCCTCCTTTCTGCAACAAAAATATCATGTTAAAACTGGACCCTGATACAAATTTGTATGTTAAAACTTGATCCTGATACAACTACCAAGTCTCCAACAACATAATGGAGAAGATTTGTTGAGTTTGGCATGACCAATTTAATGGTATCAAATACTCTGTTATGTTCTGCAAATACTCTGTTCTGTCCTATTTTGTTCCACACAACCTCCAATGTCTCATTCTCCACCACCATGTTGAAGTCCATCATCCTTTTCAGTTCCCTTCCTCTCCTCACCCTCTCCACTCGCTTCTTCTCTCGTACTCGGAAACCCCTCCCCAACCCCTCCACCTTCGACGACGCCGTTTCCTTCTTCCACCGCATGCTCTACCTCCATCCCTCACCCGAAATTGTTTCTTTCAACAGGATTCTCTCATCAATCATGAAGACCAAACGCTACTCCACCGTCGTTTCCCTCTGTTCCCAGTTAGACTCCAAGGGCATCCCCAAACCCTCCCTCGTCACTCTCAGCATCTTCATCAACTCCCTTTCCCACTTGGGCCAAATGGGACTCGCTTTCTCCGTCATGGGGAAAATCGTCAAAAGGGGTTTTGAGGTCGACCCATTAACCCTCACTACCCTTATGAAGGGATTGTGCCTCAAAGGTAGAACCTTTGAGGCACTCAACTTGCATGACCATGCTGTGTCCAAAGGGTTCTCCTTTGATGAGGTTTGTTATGGCACTTTGATCAACGGGTTGTGCAAAGTGGGCAAAACAAAGGGTGCTATTGAGTTGCTGAGGAAAATGGATAGTGTTGGAATTAGGCCTAATTTGATAATGTATAATATGGTTGTTGATGGTTTGTGCAAAGAGGGACATGTTACTGAAGCTTGTGGGTTGTGTTCTGAGATGGTTGGCAAAGGATTTTGTATTGATGTTTTCACTTACAATTCTCTTATTCATGGTTTGTGTGGGGCTGGTCAGTTTCAGGGAGCAGTTAGGTTGTTGAATGAGATGGTAATGCAAGAGAACAAAGACATTTGGCCGGATGTTTATACCTTTAATATATTGGTTGATGGGCTGTGTAAGTTGGGGATGGTAGCGGAGGCGAGGAATGTATTTGGTGTGATGATTAAGAGAGGGTTGGAGCCTGATGTTGTTAGTTACAATGCTTTGATGAATGGTTTTTGTTTAATGGGTTGTGTGAGTAAGGCCAAAGAGGTGTTTGATAGAATGGTTGAAAGAGGTAAATCACCGAATGTTGTAAGCTATTGTACCTTGATTAATGGGTATTGTAAGGTTAAGATGGTCGATGAGGCCATGAGGCTGTTAATGGAGATGCATAAGAGAAATTTGGTTCCAGATACAGCGACTTATAATTGCCTTTTTGATGGTTTGTCAAAATCCGGTAGAGTCTTGTTTGAGTGGGATCCGGTTGAGGCGATGCGTGTGAGTGGTCAAGCACCAGATTTGATCACTTACAATGTGTTGTTAGATGATTATCTCAAACGCGAGTGTCTTGATAAGGGGAATGCGTTTCAGCGCATTGTTGACATGGGAATTTCTCCAAATATTCGTACTTATAACATACTTATAGATGGTCTTTGCAAACGTGGAAGATTAGATGCTGCTAAAGAGATTTTTCAATTTCTTTCTGTGAAAGGCTGTGGTCCAAATATCCGGACTTATAATATTATGATAAATGGGCTCTGTAGAGTGGGATTATTTGATGAAGCAGAGGCCTTACTTTTGGAAATGGTAGATAATGGTTTCCCTCCTAATGCTGTAACTTTTGATCCCTTGGTTCGTGCTCTACTGGCAAAATAATAGAAATTGTTAGGACCATCAAGTTTTTTGATGATACAAACAGCTGCTGGGAGCTTTGACTCTAGAAGAATGATATGACAAGGTTAGATACTTCATTGCTAACTTATGTTATTTTGATACTGTTCATAGCAGCACATAAAAAATATACGAGAACGAAGTAAAAGAAAAAAACAAGCATCCTTTTATGATAACTGTAGTAATGGCATTGCTAGAAAGTTTATATCTCTAGTCTTTGTTCATAGTAGATTTTCTTGGATCACTCCAACTTCAGCAGCCATATATATAGTGTTTTCTCCTTCTCACTTTGCAATTTATATATATCATGCTGGTACTCATTGAAATACGCAGAGCTTTCATTATAATTCTTGATTGTGGAAAATCTGCTGCTGTATGTTTTGGTCTGTAAACTTGTATGTTATTTGTAATTTTGTTTTATTCTATTGCTCCCCGGTAATGTTAGAAGAATTAAATCTTGAAAATATATGAAAAAATTCTTTTGGGCAGATTGTAAATTTATGTTTATGGAAGTCTCTGTCAGTTTAACTGTATTCCTATCACAATTGAATATCTTTCTTTAATTTCTCTTTTTTATGTTTATGGATGTCTCAATTCCAAACCAATAATATTCCTCCAGCAATCCAGCATTGTAAGCACGTCAGAGAGAATAAGCAGTCAACTATGCCTAACATATCAGCAATCAGAAACCCCCCACTAGATGCTGCATCTGTATTTCTCGTGCCCATCATTTGAATGGAAAACACTGCTTCCAAGACCTTTTAGTAAAGAACCTGCATTCTGCAACTTAATCTTCAGATTTTAGGAAGGTTTTGCAAAGTATATTGAGGACATCTTTGCTGAATCCAGTAGAGCTTATGAAAAAGCTATTGCTGATTTTATGGGCAATGGTTCTTCCTGAAACCTACTTTCAAGTTTCAAATGATTGTACAGAATTTTAAATCCTTTTGGAAAATTATACCGAATGAAGTAAACAAAGTTTGGGCACAACAGATGATTTGGTTGAGCTGGTTTTGGCAAAACCAATTGGTAGTGAGTTTTTCTCCCTCTAAGGGAATTTATATATATTTATCTATTGGAGTAATTTGTTCACATTTTCTTCTATTAAAATCAGGTATAAATGGTGTGTTCCTTGAATGGTTTAATCGGGTATATATTACCACTTAAATACAAAGAATTTGTTGTGATGTATGTTTTTCTGATATTTTTTATTTATCTGTCAAATCTATACTTTCAATTGATCAAGATCTGTAATTTTTGTACTTGGGGCCATTCATGTTGCACTGTTTATTGAATTGGTTCTTGGATCATTTTACCATGGATAACCATAGGTCCATAACCATTATTTAATAGCTCCATTCTATTTATGAAAATAAATATGAAATTTTCGTTTGTTGTATCTCTTGATTATAGTTGCATATAGATTATCCCTTGACAACTGATACGCTGTAGCTTAAATGTCTGAAAAAAATATACATGCATGTTTCAAATAAAGTTTTGTTGGGATATTAATATGGTTTATTTGGTGATGTTTAGTACATGGAAAAGTTGCAAAAGGAGTAGTGTTACTAAGAATTAGTTATATTCTTTGAGAACCATTCATGAATGAACTATGAACTAATAATTATCTGTTAATACACTCTGTTTATGTCTATAAAATTAGTATATTTGCTTGTCTAAAACCTAGAAAATAAATAATAGACTATATTGCTTCTTTTAAACAGAGCGTATCAGAAACCAAGAAAATCTTATATTTTTTAAACCTACAAAATAAACTTCGATTATTTATAAATTTGAAAATAATAATAAGAACAACAGCATACCCAACAACTCTCTGAAAAGAATCTCCAAATCATAAATTATTGCCCAAGTATCTTCATGAGTGACTAATGAAATCCTTGATTTGAAAGAATAGCAAATATTATAACATGTCTCTTTCTAGGAAATAAACTAAGCGTGAAGAATCCAGGTTTGTTTGGAATCATTGAAGTCGCAGCTACTCAAAGAATGACATGAAGCTTTTGTGCTGCAATTCCTTCCTTCATATCATACTAAAACTATATCCTTTACCTTCCCTCCATATCAACTATAACTATGCTTCCTTCATGCATCATCTATCATCTTCCATCGACTTTTCTACTTATGCACACTTTTTCTTTTCTTCACATCATTCTAAAGAGTCTACCATCATTTCCAAGATTCGCTATTGTAATTATTATTTTCTATTTCTTCTTTTCTTTCTGTCTTTGCCTCTAAAGGTACGTGTGAGTGTATACATACACACAAAAATGAATTTATGTAGTAAAAAAATTGGGTAATTATGTATTATTTGTTTGTTTGCAGTAAAATGTCAATTCGAACAAACAAGATGAAAGCAGTACCCTTGTTGTTGAAGCAGTTGATGATCGCAAGGAGCAAATTCCATGAAAGGGGAAGAGATGAATCATTTGATGGGAAGTTGGAGAAGTTGAGGTTGGATCTGAACAAGATAAAGGATGTATTTGTGAGAGTGAAGAAAAATGAAGAAGAACTGCTTGATACCTTAGCAGAGGTGCATGCCCATCTTTGCAAGTTAGAGCGCAAGAAGTTGGATGAAGACATGGATGACATTTGCAAGAGAATCAAAGATTCTGCTCACAAGTTGGTTCCAGTGGATGCTTTTGATGACTCATCTAAGGAGGATGATCACAAGGGTGGCCAAATATTTCACTCGTCACAACAGTTGCAACAACCCTATCAAAGGAGTAGGTCTCAATTTAATTATTATTCCCTATCCCCTCTATTACAATATTGCTTGAATTCTCTCGTAGTTTTCCCTCAGAATTCTGTCATAAGGAAAAGAAATGCAATTAATTTGTGGATTGGATTAGATTCCTTTAAAGATACAGAGACAGAGAACAAAACAGCAGAGGAATTGGGTGAGCAGGTGATTGATGATCTTTTGAAATGTAATGCGATAGTACGCAATGGTAATGGAAAGAATCCCCTTTCCAATAAATTTCGAATTTCTACTAGTGTCCGTCCTCTATTGGAACAACGTGTAGCAATACATAATGCAAACTATCGTGGACATTGTTTTAAAGTATCCGTTTATGGAGCAACTGAACTACGTTATGAGTTACAGCTTGAGCAAAAAAAAGAGACACTGGGTGATAGGTATTTTGGTTACTCTATACATACTGTTTTCAATGTTGGTGCAAGTTATTTGAATTTTAGACCACAATGGGTCAATGAATTAAAGAATTTAGTGGTGCTTCAACTTGGACGTTGGCAAGATTCACCGTTGCATCACATTGAAGTTGAGAGTGAAGAATTTTTGAAAGAGTTAAAAAATCTAAGGCAGTTGAAATATCTTAGCCTTCGTGGGATATCAAATATATTCGAGCTTCCATCCTCCATTGTTGAACTTGAGAAACTACTAGTTCTTGATCTGAAAGCTTGCCATAATTTGGAAACACTACCTAATGATATTTCATCAATGAAAAGTCTCACACATCTGATTTTGTCCAAGTGTTACCTTCTGGAGGGAATGCCAAAAGGGATTGAGAAGCTCACTAATCTGGAAGTACTCAAGGGATTTGTAATAAGTACTCCTGGAAAGAGTCCTTACAGAATATCAGATCTTGTAAATTTGAAAAAACTAAAGCGACTCAGCATACATATAGGAAGGGAGGCCATAATCAGGGATATGGATTTTCAAAGTTTGGAAGGTTTTTTTGAGCTTAAGTGTCTCAAGATATCTTGGAGTGTGTCTGACTCAAGGTATGACATTTTCCAGACAATTTTGCCACCACGTTTGAGAAAGTTCCATCTCGAATGTTTTCCTGGAAAGAGTTTTTTAAGACAGTTTTTGCCTGGCGAGAGGAAAGGTTCGTTGTCATCCTTGGAGGTAAATATAAGTGGAGGAAAAGTGGAAATTATGGAAGTAGATTTTAAATGGTGGAAGGTGGACATACTGCGTCTGAAGTACCTTAAGCGATTGAATGTTGACATAGACGATTTGAAATCATTCTTTCCTGAGCTGAAATATGTAGAGATTAAACAAATTTCAAATCATTCATACATTGAACATGAATGGGACTCCTAATATGAATCACATACTGATTGAGAAGAGAGGTTAGGTTCATGTCTTAAAATGTTGTGTATATTTATTTTGTTATCTGAATATGCTATTCCTAAATGTTTCTATATATGTATAAAATGTATGTAAGAGTGAACCAAAGTTGAAAAATAAGAAAAAATAAATATGATGTCTCTCTTACTAAACTTGTTATCTCCCATTTAGATACAACGGTCTAAAAATGCTAAGAACTCATTCAATTCTAAACATGTAAACTTTTAGAGTTGAATTTTGAACTAATCCTTATACTTGAAACATAAATAATAAGTTAATAATTACTAAATAGATAATGAAGTTATTTAAGAAACTATTTTAGAAAAACAATTGTTGAAACATAAATAATAAGTTAATAATTACTAAATAGATAATGAAGTTATTTAAGAAACTATTTTAGAAAAACAATTGTTGATAACTGTTAAGTTACTTAAATAAAAATTGTCATAGATTAATATATTCACGATGAAAATAACTTCTTTAACAAATTTGAGCACTAGTTGTAGTTTCTCAAAGAATATACAACCTCATCAATAACCGATCATGTTCTTACTATTTGAATAGAGATATAATCCACTCTTGTAAAGCAAATCTATTAAAAAAACAATCCAAATTTGATTAAAAAATAATTAAAAGTCAATCAAAACTGAATTTTTAAACAATCAAAATTCGATCAAAAAATTAAAAATCAGTTAAGACAATTTTTATTTATTTATTTTTAGGTTTTATTTTTTTTAAACCACACAATTTTGTTCGACTTTGATATTAAAAATCAAGAGTTGAATAAAAAAAATTCTTATATATTTAAATAGAATATTATATGGTTAACATTAATTACAATATATATATATATATATATATATATTTTAAATAAGATAGCAAACTTGTATTATAACTTTTAATTTTATATAATTTATTTACAAATATAAAAATTGAAATAAAAATAATTCACGACATATATTTCTACTTGATAATTTTTCACTATAAAATATTTAACAATTTTTTTAGTAATGTTTTATAATTTCTTTGTAAAATATGTTAAATAAGTTTATTGTAACAAAACTATAAAATTTATTCAAATTAAACCGTAAAACATTAATTTAATTTATTTTTATATTAAATTAAAATTAAAAAGGTGAATCATATCTAATTTTTTATATTTAGTTTATATATGATTGTTTAATAAGAAATCAGATGATTCCACTGGAGTTAAAGAGACATCCAATAAATATCTCAAATAATATTTCTATCCCTTTGAATAAAATAAAGTATTCATCCATCATGTGTCCATACATTGTTCATATACTAAAGTTTAAACCTTTGTTTTTTTCTTATTTCCCAAAAATTATCTATTTTCAATATATATGATTATAAACATTTATTAATATATAACAAAAAAGTAAACTAGTTAAATCGACCTAATAATGTAGTCAGTCAGATTTAAGATTTATGGTCAAGTAGTTTAATTGTAATTAGTTTTTATATTTTAATTTAATAACTACTTTAGCTTTTATATTTTCAGAGTAATTCATTTTACTTTTTGTACATAAATATCGTTTACATTTTTACATTTTTTAAGTGTTATTACACGGTTCATATTGTTTATAAAAGGTATAATATTTACTCTGATTTACTTTTCAATTTGTTTTATAGTTAGTTTAATTCCAAATTCTTCCTCATGTTAATTTAATTTGTAAAAGAAATGTTATATATAATGAGTTAGTTACATGTGATAAACAATTTCTCCCTCATGTTAATTTGAATTCAACCTATTTTAAGTTAAATTTAAAAGATTTAGCATAATTTATTTAATATAATGATAAACTATCTAATGACAACAATATCAAGATGATAATATAAAAGTGGTAAGATGATCTCAAATTACCTTATTTATTAGCTTTTTTATCGCATCAAGAATTCAAAGATTAAGCTTGTGTTGAAACTGTATCAGAAGTTTTGTCCATTTTTCTAGTAAAATTCTATGCAAACAAATAGAATAAATAGAATAAAGGCTGATACCTGAAATATTTGCCACCAACTAATGACTTTAAAATTTAAAGTGAAGGGAGAATGGATATGTATTTGAAAATGTTTATAAATAGACTTAAAACATTTTATTATTGATTTATCATAAGATTTTAATTTTTTAAAACTTTAAATTCTTTATATATTTTTTAAAATTTTGAATTAATTTTTTTGTTTTTTTAATGATTGGACACAAATATTTTGAAGACAAATGTGTACACATAATAGATGAAATCAATCTAGATAAGATTGTAGTATTTTGAAAGGTCATTGAAAGATTTCAGAGATTATAATCTTGAGTTTTCTTATGCACTAAAGACATTCTTGATAGTAAATTTGAATTATGTTGTGTGATCTATGGATCCTAAAATCAAAACTTGTCTTTTACCATTATCACTGTCGTGGCCAATTGGTTCTCTTACACTAATCTACACATTGTGGAAGAGACACCACTCCACTTCAAATTCTTTTTCACACAAAATCATATATATAGACAAACCTTAGTTGGTGGGGACAACTACAAAACGTTTAAACACATACTTATAAGTATAATGGGATCATGTCACAATCATAAGCACTTCAAATATCCTCTTTACATATGCAAAATTAACACATGCAACAACTTGGCCACAAAATTCTTATTAGTGTGATATTGTTAATGGAATCACCTTTTTCAATTTATTTCTCATAGTTTTGGATTGTAATATTTTAAGTGGTGATTTTGTATCAACTGAGAACTGTTAGCACGATTTCTGATGTGTGCATCTCAAATTTCTCATCCAAAACCGAAAGCACTAAAACCAAATGGTGACCACCACATTTGCAAGTCAACATTCCACCACTCACAGTTCAAGTCCTAATATAATATCTTTCATCAACCATGCTTTAGTCATCATTAAGTCTTGCACCAAAAACTTATAATAACATTCTTTCTCTATTTTTTCCCTTCTTTTTCTATATCTCTATCTTTGTGAGTTAACAAACAAACAAAAATTATACTAGAATACTATATAAATACAATTTCTTGTGTGAATACTACTACTCTCCTAGTCACCTTCCATTAAGATAATCAGCAATACCATGGTTTTGTCCCTCTCCATCTTGTAATGATTCTCTATTAGTGATCCTTGTGCTTCCACTTCACCCTTCTTAATTAACACAAACTTGTTCAAATGAATGTTGAGGAGTGTAAGGTGACTCCTACAATAATCCTAATTTTAAACTCTTGTTTTATTCACTTCAAATTTCATTATCTTTTAATCCACTAAATCATCACCTATCAACCTTAGTCATAACACTTATCATTAGTTGGAGATTGCATTTTTCTTTACAATTTATTCACACCAACACTACAAGAAAATGAAATATAAACCAATTTTAGAAACAAAAAATAATTAGTTGCTATAGTGACTAAATTAGAGACTAAAATTTTTTTGGTTTCTAAATTAGTTTCTATTACTTTTAAAGGGTTTATAAATTGGTATCTAATTAGAAACCAAAGTTTTTGGTATCACATTTAGAATCTAAATAATTGGTAGTTAAAACTTTGGTAGCTAATTAGATACTAATTTAAAAATTATTTAACAATAATAATAGAAACTAATTTAGAAACCAATTTTTTTTAGTTTCTAAAATGGTCTCTAATTTAGTCACTGTAACAAGTAATTATTTTTGTCTCTAAAATTGGTTTCTAATTGATGATTTTTTTTGTAGTGAAACAATGGTATTATTATGGCTATCTCAACATTCATGAGATGATTCAATAGGAAGATGATCCCATGAAATTCCCCTTATATGTGATAATGTTTCAAAGGGTTCCTGTATCAACTCTACAATGATTTTTTTTTTATCAACAATAAAAAAATGAATAAATGAGAACCACTTCAGAAGTGATTCAATCCTTCTACATAATACACAAAAGACCAACTTCCTACTATTACTACCAACTAACTAAAAAACCTTGCCCATACTAATCCTGAAAAACAAACTTCACAACACTATCCTCATACATAATATAGGTTCTAGACACCAATTAGAAAAGGGAAACAAAACAAAGCGAATTTTAGCTAAAATCCAGGACCACACCTTTACATGCACCAGAGCAAACACCTCAGACGCGTCAACCACCCCTTTTTGAAAATAATAAAATTCCTATATGATTCCAGATTTCGGTCACCACCCGAACTCAATGATGATACATACTTTTAGATAAATCTGAAATGAATGTTTTGATTTAAGTTTTTGTGACAGAACAGTTATGGAATAACAAGCTACAGATTTAAAGTCCAATTTAGAAAGAGACACGAATAATTTCACAACAATTTTTTGAAAATTTGCCTGTTTTATTTAAACATTTAATTACAACCCATTTAACATTGTGCTGTTTCCCAAAATATTTATTTATTAAATAGTTACATAAAAAATTCACCACCTGTATAATATAATGAAAAAAGGTAATTGGGATATTACAACTTTATTAGCTTTATTTTGTGTTTTCCAATTTTATAAAGAGAAGTGCATTATTCTATTATAAGAAAGAATGTAACTGTTTTTTCTTATCTTCATATAGATATAGTAATTTTTTTCATTTAATGGAACTATTTCTCTATTATTCTCACCTGTGAATTTTCTCTTAGTGAGAGTTTTTAGATTAAGATACTGTTTGACCATTTTTATTTTTTTAAACTCTAATTTTAGTGGAAATATACTTTAATATGCACCAACGTGTTAAAAAAAAAACTTTTTTAATAGTGTTAACATATACTTGTTTTGTAATATTTTATATTACTAGAATTTATTAAATTTCTTGTAAGTATCTATGTTTTTATTTTTTTAGTTTATCGATCTTCGATTTCTCAAATTTTTGATCTTTGAGTCATTGACATGAGTATATGTAATTATACTTTTTGGTCTTTAAATCTTTGACATGAGTATTTGTAATTACATTTTGACGCTCAATTTAGTTTTTGATCAAAATAAATAATGTTAGTTCAAATCAGGGTTATGTTCTCTTTAGCCGTAGACGGTTGTCCTATTGTGGTTGTGTTGGGTCTTTGACGGATTAGGTTTGGCCCAATTGAACCTAATTTTATTTTAATCCTAATTTGTGAGTGTTTATTATGAAGTAATCGTCATTATCATCGTTAATCTTGTATGTTATTTGAAAGAATGTTTATGATTTGTTGAGATGTGAAATAGTTTTACATAAATGACTAACTCCAGTGTAATCTTATCGTCTGAATATTCATCAATAAATACATTATGAAACCTCATATTCTGTAGTATAATTATAATTTTCTTTACAAATCTCACTTCTAAATGATGAAAAAAAACTCATGAAAAACAATATCTACTAAAATATATGCGATTTATATCAACTTTCATCTATAGTAAAAAAAAAAGTTGAACAGCTAACATTCTTGAAGAGAACCAATGAAAAAGGGACAGGTTCGTGTCAGCACGACACAACGGGGTTTAATTCTTGATTCTAAATACGGTGGATGAAGAAGTTTGAGAGAGGATGACACAAGTAGGAGAAGTTCCCTCTGGTGGAAAGATTTGAAGGAGGTGTGGGCGTCGGAGGGTTGGGGGAGGAGTTTTGAAGACGGCTTTGAGTGGAATATTGGTAATGGTAAGGATATTTCCTTCAGGGAGGATAGCTGGTTGAGTTGTGGAGCTCTGAAAGGAGTATTTCCAAGATTGTTCTCAATTTGTTCGGCCAAAGATGCAAAGGTGGCTGAGCTTGGATATTGGTCTAATGGTGTTTGGGTGTGACAGTTTGTTTGGCGTAGACCCTTTCTTGATTGGGAGAAGTCTTCGGTGGATCATTTGGTTCAGTTGTTACAAGGGGTGAAGTTGGATCTGGGAGAGGTAGATAGTTGGGGTTGGAAGGTTGGGGGCTGTCAAACTTTTACAGTTAATTCCGCTTATGTTCAGTTAAGGAGGGATCGTGTAGGGGAGATTTTTCCAGTTTACAGTATGCTGTGGAGGTGTAATGCGTTACCTTCTGCTTTGTACACTGCTTGGAGGGTGATGGAGAATAAGATTGCTACTAGGGTTAGCCTGGTAAGGCGCGGGGTGGTGGTTGAAAATTCTTTTTGTTGTTTGTGCGGGAAGGAGGAATAGTCTTCTAGTCATTTGTTTTCTACTTGCAACTTTGCCTGGCGTGTCTGGAGTCTTTGTTTTGAGTGGCTTGGAATTTCGTCTGTAATGCACAAGGACCCTAAGTCAAACTTTTTACAATTCAGGTTGAGTCAGACTTCAAATTCGTTCAACGTTGTGTGGAGTACAATTTGGGTTGGAGTAGTGAGCGAAATTTGGAAACACAGGAACTCTGTCATCTTCAATAGGGGTGTGGCAGATGCGGTAGAAGTGTTTGTTTCGATACAGGTAAAAGTTTGGTCTTGGATTTTTGCAAAGTCCAGTTGTGCTGTCTTTCCTTACTCTATGTGGGTGATGAATCCTTTGGATTGTATGAGGATGATTCATTAAGACCGTTTGGGCCTGTGGTATGTGCCTTTTGTTAGGAGGTTGGTAAGGTAATTTTTGTATAAGGGTTGGACCACCCCTGAAGTGGTTCCCATTTATTTATTTTTTATTGCTGATGAAAAAAAAAACGAGGTTTAAACTCTCGGGATTCAAACAAGATTGAAAATGATTTTTTATTTTATAATAGAAAAAAAATTGGATACTCTATTCAGATTGATTTTGTAATGAGTTGAAATGACTCATTAATCCATTAAAAAAATATTTTATTTATAAAATTAATGTTAAATTGAATTTTATTTTTAAATTCATTATGTATCATGCAAAAATTTGAAATTGATGAATAAAACATATTTGTAAAAACTAAAAAACTTGAAATTTATAAGAATTAAGAATAAGTTAATATGAAATTTTAAATTTTTTAATTTATTATGCATCTATTATATGAAGATTTTTAATTTTAATTATAGAGTCTTAATTTTTTTTATATATACATATATTATATTTTGTTATATATAAAGAATTTAAGAAATATTCCTAAAATTTAGGGGATTAATCTACCAATCTATATCATATTCCATTAAGTAAATTAGATTGAGTCAATCTATTTATAAGATGAACTATATTCGATGGATAAGAAATCTCCATTCTAACAATTGTACACCTTTAGTTTTAACAAAGATTCAGGTTTTATTTTTTGTAAAACTATTATAGTTGTAGCTATTCTAGTTTCATATTTTTACATTAAAAATAAAATAATAATTTAAAATGTATCAAAGTAAATACTATAAAATGTCACTGTAATTTTTTATATTATTATCTAATTATAATTTTTTAAAATATAATAATTAAGTTAATTGATTTATAATAGTAACTATCCTAAAATTGCCTAAGGTGTCAGCCTCATATAAAAGTTAAGTTTTAAAGGTGACCTTGTTAAATTTATTTTTCCTTAAAAATATATAAAAATTAATATTAAAGTATAATAAGAAGAAACTTAACACACATATATATATATATATATATATATATATATATATATATATATCAATAATAATTTTTTGACTTATTGACTGTGAAAAGTGAGTGGTCAATATAGTATGAATCTACATTTTATCTAAAAAATAATACAAGTTAAACTGAGAATTAAATTGAGCAAATTTGGCTTATAAAAGGTGTTCAACACTTTGCCTCTTTTGTAATAAACTCTAATACAAAAACCACACTCAGTCTCTCTCACTCCAACTTCATATCTCTCTCTCTATTTCTCTCAAAGTGATGGCTTTCAATCCAAGAAAAGCACCAAGATCAAGTTCAAAAGTGATGGCTGATGCTGCCTCATGGTTCTGTGCATGTCTTCTTGTGACCCTCATACTGCTATGCATATTCAGTGACAGTTCTTCCCTTCAGGAGGATGATGAGGGGAAGTTGAGGGGCAACCAGGTGTTTTCCAAGCCTTGTGATGAAATCTATGTGGTTGGAGAAGGAGAGACACTTCACACAATCAGTGACAAATGTGGTGACCCCTTCATAGTGGAAAAAAACCCTCACATCCATGACCCTGATGATGTCTTCCCTGGCCTTGTTATCAAGATCACACCCTCACACACAACAAAAAGCTACAAATAATTGAAATTTCAATTCCTACACATCTATGTGTGTATATATGTATCTATTTTCTTCCATATATAGAAAGGAAAAGAAGAAAAATTCCTTATTAGCACCTTAAAAAGTTTTTAGTGTAGTTTTGGTTAGCTTGTTGTATGTACTACACTTTGCTTAATTAATATAGGAAGAAAATGTCTTATATACTCTTTCAGATTGTATTGTATATAGCTTCTATGTTAATGTGAAAGTGAATTTAGTGTTCTGTACATATATGCTTAGCAGAAGGTTTTTGGTTTTAGGTGATAAATTGTAGCAGGGTTGGTTCTTTTCTGAAGTGAAACTGAGAAGTTAAGATTATTCCCACCAGAAGAAAAAAGGAGAATAGTCTAATATGTATTTTAAAGAAAATAAAAGGTAGAATAATAACTGTTAATTAATAATTTTACTTGTACATATATATATTTTGTTATAATTTTAACTAGTAATTTCATATTTCATTCTTAAAACACATTTTTTGACTTTAGAGGAGAACAAAATGAAAAGAAAAGGGCAATTTAAACCCAAGAATGATCCATCAATTTTTTCTTTCTTTCTGCAGTGATAACACCAAACAATTATTTTTAGATTAGAAGTTTTCACATTATTTATTGTCAATATCAGATTGGTCAATTTGTCCGTTGGAGCAACTACACATATATGGTATTTGATGAAATATTTTTAGGTATCTTACAATTTATTTGACTAAAAATAAAAATATTTAGCTGCAAAATAACTTGAAAAATGAGAATCTCACAGATCAGAAAACTTCTCAAAAGAAAGTTCCAAAAGTTTTATCTGTCAAGGAATAGCTATGGCCACTGAAGTTCTAAATGGAGAATAATCCCTTGTTGTATTTTCTTTAAATTTAAACTTTTAAAAATCTAAATTTTGTTTTCATGTTATCAAAGTAGTTGAGCATCTCTTGTTAAAGAATAAGGTTGTATATCCATGCACCTGGAATCGAATTAATCTATTAGGTATTTATAAAAACCACTTATAAAGGTTTTTTATTTATTAAGGTGTAGGTAATTTTTATCCAAAATTTACGGGTACAATATATTCAATAAATATAACTATATATATATATGCATTTGTTTTATTTTGAATATATAAATATTCATTAGGTCTTTACTTTTCAAAGCGCATCCTCTTTTTTTGTCAATTTTATTCTCAACAGTACTTATACACACACATTCACTTACTTCTAAAGTTTCAAAAATTAAATTTTGAAAATGTAAAAATTCAGGGAAGGGATCCTTTTCGCTGGAAAAAAAAGTTGAGAAATGATCAAATGTTACGATTTATTTATTGTTTGTTCTTGAAAATCTTTATTTGATAATATTAGATAAGTGAAAAAGAAAAAAAAAAAGTAGAAGAAAACTATTAACTTAAAGCATTAAACAACTAAGTACAACTTACTAATACCACTTAAGTTGGTAAAAGATATTTAAAGCCAACTTACTTATGAACTTCTTGAGCTTGAGGTGTGAAAAATGTGAGTGCAAAAAGAAGGCAATGTTCTTTATTCTTTAACGGGTTGGGTCATTGGATAATTTAAAGCAACTTTGGACTTGGACCAAGCAAAATGTTATAGGCCTTTGCATTCTGCACCCCATGGTTTGAAGCTGCACCTCCACAAGGTCGAGAATGTCGAAAATATCCCTGATATAGATTTATAGGATTTAGAATTTAGGGTATTATGGATTGTGCGATAATCTAGGAAGGTTTCGGATTGCAAAGTTCCTAACTTATTTGAAGTTTTGTGTATATTCTGGAATATATTTTTATGAATATGGAAATATTTTTTAACATGTATTCATATATTTAATGTAAAATTAAAGATTTTTATCGTGTTTTATTTGATATACGAACATGTGAATGGTTGATAATAAGATTAAAGTGATATATAGATAGTGATTGCGAATGAGTTATTATTTGAGTTTTTAATAAATATGGGATTCATGACTATGTATATGAAGATTTTTATCATTTTTTGGATTGTATGTTTTTATTCTATATTCATCCAAAGTGTTATATGTTGTGCAATTATTTAGGAAACTTTATTTAGGAAGGTTAAGTAGTAATTTGGGAGCAATACTTTTACTATTCCAAAATATTCTATCCCAAAATTAAAATTATTTTTTAGGAGTATTTTTTAATAAAAAAACTTTCGGAATATGAATTCCAAAAACTTCTAGATGACTGAGAAACTGTGTAGCAACTATTAAAACAAAACAAAAACTCAATCTTTCATACCCATTCCTACCTTTTTCACAATTTCAAAACCACCACCAAAGCTTGGTGGAAAAGCCACACATGGAGTAAAACAGCCACTACGAAACAAAACTAAAGGAAGGCTATCCAAAATTCAAATAAAACACCACCAAGGATAAAACAATTATTTTAAAAAATCCGGAGTGCAGTTAGTAATTAAGGGGTGCAGAAAATCAAAATCTGGATAAAAGCTTGTATTCATGCATAATCAATGCCCCAAGTTTGGATTTTCCATTCCAAAATCTGGATTGTGAATGAAAAGGCACTTAGGCGATTTCATTTTCAAATTTTGGGTTAACAATAAATCGAATTAACTTGAATATGGTTCATTATTAGGAATTAATTTAAGTATGATGTAACAGTTTTATATTGACTGAAAATAAATAAGAAGAAAAATGTGTAAAAAATTTATTGTCATTTTCTTTCTATCTATTATTATATAGTAGGTCAAAGACTAATTTCACACCATTAATATTGTAACTATTGCTCCAATAATTATATATATATATATATATATATATATATATATTGAAAATAAAACAGAGATTTTTTAATGGATTAGTAAGAAATGCCGAATTCCAAATTCTTCACTCTACACAATCCTTATCATTAGCAAGGTCACAATTAGCATGTTGAAGTTTAATTAATAGCCAAAAGTACAAAAGTAGCTAAGATATTTTTTAGTGCGGAAGATTATTAAATTATGAAGCTGGATCTTAAAATATAATCACGCCTACTAAAAAATCTTAACCTAACACTAGTAAATAAAAACAAAGGACTCCCACTAAGGTAAACTACACACACTATTAGCCAATGATCATTAATTTTTTTTATCAATGAAAAAGATTAAGAGTGCTCAAAAAAATTAAATTAATAAGATGTTTCAATCCATGTAATTATTAAATATAATCACTGATACAGAACAAAAATCTTTTTTAATAATAAATCATATAAAAAATGTAAGACTATATTTTAATTCAAAACTTAAAAATAATTTTTTTATGATTTGTTTTCTTTATATCGTTATTTAACATAAGACTTCAACTCATATTTAAATTCCTAACACAAATTCCTAACACAAACACATATTTTTATAAAAATACAACACTAGAAAAAAATCATGAAATAAAAACTAATTTTAAAAAATAAAAAATAATTAGTTACAACTAAATTAAAGACCATTTTAAAAACTAAACAAACTTTTGGTTTCTAACTTAATTTCTATTATTGTTCCATGGTTTTTAAATTGGTATTTAATTAGTTATCAAGATTTTTACTACCAAATTTAGAATCTAAATAATTAGTAGTTAAAACTTTAGAAGCTAATTAGATATCAATTTAAAAACTATTTAACAATAATATAATATAATTTAAAAATCAATAATTTTTTTAGCCTCTAAAATGGTCTCTAATCTAGTTATTATAACAACTAATTATTATTTTTTTCTCTAATCTAGTTATTATAACAACTAATTATTATTTTTTCTCTAAAATTAGTTTTTATTTCATGATTTTATCTTAGTTTCGAACATTTTCTTGATTTTGAAAATCTTTGAAAATTCAACAGCTGGAACTTCTCAGTTCTCCCACTAAAATCAAAGTTAATTGCTTGAAAAAGCATAGTTATAGGCCCTTTAGTTTTCAATAGATGACTTTGATCTTGGAAAACTTGCAATTTGCAAACCAAAAAGCCTTTCACTTTCTCATTGATTCTAGGAAAATAAAAAAGAAAACAAAATCAAGAACCATATATATCATAAAATGAACCCATGGTTTACATTAATAGTTTGTTTACTACCACATTTGGGGTTTGTGACTTACTTTTTGGCAAATTTGATTCACGAATAACACCTAGACAGCACATACTCTTACATGTCCTTATCTATATGTATGAGTGACCCACATTTATAATACTTAAAGAAATTGTGGGAAAAAGTGAGACCATGTATATTATTCATCACTGTGATATGGATAAAAGAAGAATATTCTCTGTGGACCATACAAATTACTATATTATTATTTTAAATATGAAAGACACAAGTGCAATGGTATTAAATAGACAGGGTACCCGGCAATGCCACAAAAATGGAACCTCACTAGATTTTCTTCTGTCCTTAAACTAAAATTACAACCCAACTAGATTTTGTTATGTCCTTAAACTAAAATTACACAGTATCTATTAAAAAAATATCAAATAAAAATCAACTTTAAAAATAAGAAAAATTAATTACTATATTAATTAAGTTAAATATTATTTTAGAGACTAAAAAAAATTATTGATGTCTAAATTATATTTTATTATTAATAAATAATTTTTAAATCATATCTGATTAGTTAACTAAATTTTAGGTATTAATTATTTAGATTTTAAAGTTTATAACTGTACTGGCATAGCCGGACGAGTGTCGTGAGTAAGTTAGAATCCCAAACCATCTGACCACTTCCCCACGATAGGAAGGTCACCTGACAACACGTGGCCGACCGATCCATGATGATAAGCTATGGGTTAACCAAGTCAGCAAGGCTAACCCATAGAGCTGTTTAGCATAACCCTAAACACGAATCAACTTCCTAATCCGGCCCACCAATAAAGGCCCATTAAGGTAATATAAATAGCCCAAATTCTCATCCGAGCCTGTGCTACCAAATGACCAAGAAAGGCGAAGCAAGAAGCTGAGTGCGGAAGCGACTGATCGAGTGGAGGAGCAAAGCAATCGTTTTCTAGGTCCAAACACCCATTCGAGAACAATAACTAATTAGATATCAATTTTAAAACTATTTATTAATAATAAAAATTAATTTAAATATCAATAATTTTTAATTTTTAAAATAATATTTAATTTAATTAATTAATTATTTTTGTTTGTGAAATTAATTTTTATTTAATGATTTTATATTTAGATTATTTTATATTAGTTTGACGATTAACATGAGAATATGTTTTCATAAATTTTTTAGTAAGATTTTTTTCATAACATAAACTAATTTTAACTTCAGAAAAATCTCATTTCATTTTGCTTTTACTTTTTTTTTCTAAAGTATTTACTCATTTAAACAAATTGAAAATAAGAATTTTGGTTATATCATGACTTACTTTTTTTTATAAGATTTGACTCAACCATTATGATGGTTATGAATTAACAGTTGAATTGTTAAAGTTTATATGACATAAAGTTCTTGAAAAGTATGTGTTAAGACTCATTGATAGAGCAATCCTTATAGTTTCTGATAAACTCTAGAAGTCCTTTATGTTTTTGGTATAGTAGTGCTTAAAATATCAAATACTCTAGTTTGTTCATAACACTGTTAATGACAGAAAAGAGAAGACATATATAACAGTAATTATCAACAACTATGGACAAAAGTAATTGACTAAACTGCATAAAGTCACTTTTGGACTCAGGACAAAACACCTGTCCACTACTGATAAAAAAAAGTTTGGTAATCTATCATTCTAAGATCATCATGGTGATTCTTACCATGCTATAAATTGAATAGAGGGGTTCTGTATAACATGTGAATGTGGCCTTTTGTTTGTCTAAAAGCCAAGATTGCTGCACAGTGGTGACTGGTGAGTTTGGCCTGTAAAAGTGGATTTGGTTATCAAGTCACACACACGTCTGTGTGTATCTAGGAGCTTTTGCTAACACTACCACATGCATTTGGTAGTAGACTTAATTTCCATACTTCCTTTCAGGTAAGTTTTTGCTCCATTCAGTTCAGCTTCTGTCAAACTCAAGTGCCTAAAGTACTAAACCAAAAACACTGCACTCATGATTGAAATGGAATGATATCTTCAACCTCATCTCAGCTATGGTAAGTCCATTGCATATCTTTAATTTGAATACGTGCCTATGTTTTTTTCTTCTTCATTTTCACTTTCATGCATACTTCAGAATTTGAAATAATATACAATTTCTTAAAATAGGATCTGCCTCTTATGGTATATATATATCTAAGTCTCGTTCATGAGTACTATGTAATACTTGAAGATACACTTCGAATCTGTTGGCAGTCTGAAACTCATGTTTCTCTCCTCATGTAAACATGAATTCCTTTGGTTTCTATATCAGCAAGTGAACATGGCTTTAACACAGAAGTAGGAAAGAATCAGACAAGGAAAAGTAGGATTGGATTCTTCTAAAACAAGCAACTCTATAAATCTATTTTATCAATGAGAGAATCCATGGTTAATATAATGTATGCATGTGTTAAAATATTGGCCATTATTTTCTCACTAATTATTCATATTACTTACTTTACTGAGACAAATCTGAAAAAGTAGACCATATATCCATTGCAAGGAAAAAAAATGATTGGATAGAACTGTGTTAGATTTGCTATTATTACCTCTTTACTAATCAGAAGAGTAATTGGGTCCCTTACTTATCATAAATTAAGAAATATTTTAGTTAGTGCAAGAGTATCTCTATCCCTATTATAAAAACTCAATATGAGTTCTTAAGTCTCTTTTTAGTGGCTCCTTTCTTGTTATCTAAAATCTTAGATATCCACCTACTAATAAAAAAAAAACCAACTTTAGTTCTTAATTTATTTTAAGTGAGTTTTATTTTATTTTCCACTCACACAACAAGAACTCTATTTTAGATGGAAAAGTTATTTTTGCTTTAGTTAAACTTAAACTTTAGCTAGTTCTATAAGAATTTTACAAGCAACTGCTATGCTCTCACACAACAGTAATTCTCATTATTTCTTTTCTCATAGCTGTATTTTGTGAAAATATTTTGTGATGCATGATTTTTCAAGATTTACCTATGCATAATCCCAGAAAGCTAAACTGATAAGTCACTAGTGACAGCAACCTCTGTGATACCAGTTTTATTCTGTGTTGTATATTCTTTTGAAATAATACTTTTGTTTGTGTGTTCTTAAGATTCTATCTATCACCTTCATGGTGCAATAGGAGGATCTAAACTCGTGCATTTTAACTTTTGCTTTAATATTTCTATGAAAATATAGTTTTGTTTGGTCCATATTCTTTCTAAAAGAGATTTCTCATCAGGATCACTCATGACTCTCGTGTGAAAATATTTTGTAAGTTTTTTTAAAATATATATATATATATATATATATATATATATATATTTTGTTGGAGATCCCATGTTGACTAGAGATTAAAACCGGTTTTATGAGGTTGAGTTAGGCTTAAAGTCCACTTTGGTATCAAAGCCATTTCGAACCTATCCTAACGAGTGTTTGTGTTGGACCTATCGTGCTACCCGCTATTGGACCGCTATTGGACCACCCATAATATATAGTCTCACGCACGAGTTGGTAGTCTCGGCGTGAGGGGATGTGTTGGAGATCCCACATTGACTAAAGATTAGAGCCAGTTTTATGGAAGTTGAGTTAGACTATTTATTCATAAAAAAATAAAATACATTTTTAATTAGTTGATGGTGAAAAAAATAAAATAAAAGTTGTCTCCACATGCATAGGTTAGTGCATACGTGTGTGGTGGTAAAGACACTTTCCCTTCATGTCACGTGCTTCTTCTATCATCTTTACATTTGTACTTCCAATTGCTGTTCATAAAGAAAAGTTCAAATTGTTTATATATTAAAAGTTTAAAATATATTTAAGCTTCAATAAACTAATTCAATATAATAAAACTGAAAAAAGAATTAAAGACAAAAAAACTGAATAAATTAAAAATTTAACAAATTAAATATATAAACTATTCTTTTAGATTAGATTAAATTTTAAATTTAATTTTAAAAACTGATTTAAGTTAATTCAAATTGATATTCTCTATTAGAAAATCATTAAATAGAAACCAACTTTAGAGATTAAAAATAATTAGTTGTTATATTGACTAAATTATATATTAAATAAAATTATTGATTTCTAAATTAGTTTCTATTATTGATAAATAATTTCTAAATTAGTTTTTATTATTAATAAATAGTTAGCAAGGTTTTAACTACCAATCATTTAGATTCTAAATTTGGTAAAAAAATATTGCTAACTAAATAGATATCAATTTAAAAACTATTTATCAATAATAGAAACTAATAATTTTTTTGTCTTTAAAATAGTACCTAATTTTGTCAATATAACAACTAATTATTTGTTATCTCTAAAATTAGTTTCTATTTAATGATTTTTTTAGTATATAAAATATTTTTTTATTATATTGCAATGAATTTTGATAACTTAAACAATAATTTAATCCAATTCAAATAAATGTTATATATATATATTTATAAATTTGCATAATCAATTGTATATTTTGAGACTTATGTTTAAATTTTTTTATATATATTTATAAAATATATTTTCTCCCAAAAAATTGGACTAAAACCGATAACTAATTTAAATTTTTTAAGTAAGCTATTTATTTTTATACTCTCCTTTAATCTTAAAATATAAATTACGATAAATTTGTTAGCTTAAAAGTGATCTAACAGAAGCTTTTTATTTGTTGATAAATAGTCATTGAAGATTTTATACTGAATGAGAAGAAATTCAAATTTTTCTATCGGCAAACATGCATACTTCTATTTCTAGTATACCAAATATTTGTGATTCTCTGTCACATGCAATTACTTAGTTTAACAGCCTTTCCTTGGTATGTCTTTGTCATGGGAACTTGAGTTTCTGAATTGTTTATGCATGTTTTTGTTCTTTCTGATCATACTAGAACACACAAGACATTATATCCATGTCCCTGACAATGACATAGACAAGGTGTTTATGTTTCAATATTTTGAAGTTGGTATTGGTTTCGTTGCTTTCTGCACTCTCTCTTTCCTCACTTCCTGGTGATCATTTAGTTTTGGAAATCATGTTTGGTGTTTTTACTTCTGCATAAAACCACTATTGCTATTTTGGATTTTGACTTAAGTGCTGATTTGCAAAATGAATTTTTGTGTTTATGATATCAACAGTTCATGAAGAAGATCATAAGTTTTCATTTGTGTTATGTTATTTCTTCGATGTTGTGCTTCCTTTATTGATAACTAAAGTGTTTCTGATTGGGCTTAACAACTGAGGTTGCAGTCTCTGAGCTTACAAGTATTCCTTTTCTTTGTGGTCTTCCAATTGAAGAACTGATCTCTGAGTGGAAAGAGAGTTGCGGCTATTATTATCAGGTTCATGATTCCATTTCCATAGTCTTACAAAGTTTGAGATTGTTTTGTAGCTTTGTAGGTGTCCTAACTTTGTTCCTTCCTGGTTTTCTACAGTTCACTGACATTCTTTCTTCAGTATGGTTGCCTACGGTAAAAAGTTGAGAGAATTACAGATTCAAGAATGGAAAGGGTACGTTCATTTGATCAGTTCTATCAAAATTTTGAAGAATTTTATTCATTTACATCATATTTATGTTATTATATTATACTGTGTAGCACCTTCCATGTTTTGTTCCACCTTGACTTTGTTCTATCGATATCACATTACTTTATTTACTTTTTTTTATTTTGGACTGACTAATCTACACAATTACTGGCACTACATACATGTATACAGAGATAAGAGAAAAAAGTTGTTATTCTGAGGTAGCTATTGCCTTCAGAATCATTGTTAATAAGAAGCCTCTGGTAGAAGAGTTTTTTTAAGGAACAAAGGCAATAAAAGCATCTATACACTTCCTCTGACCCACCACCAGTCTACTCTAAATAGCAAGTATGATGATGATAAATAAAAATGATTTCATAAGATTTTTCTGAACTTTTTTTTTATGGCATGATTAATGAATTATGATATTGTTGAATTCTTTCTTTTGTATTTGGTAATCATATTTTTAACCCTTTTGTTTTAATGGTGGTAATGATACTAATTGCACCAAAATGGGAAATGGTTGTTTAAATTCTGGTAAAACTGTTTAAACTTTTTTCAGATATTATATCAACTATAAGTTAATAAAGAAGAAAGTCAAGAGATATGTAGAACAATTGGAGGTTGGAGCTCAAAATCGTCATAATGTTTTCAGAGACTTCTCAATGCTGCTAGACAATCAGGTGAGTTAATGTTGTCACTTATACATGACTAGCAATTATAACATTGAAATACAAATTCCACTTTTTGTGAAAAAGTTCATCTTATCCTTTTTTTGCTTATATGAATTTATCAAACGTATTTCAACTCATTTGCTACAAAAGATGCTTTAATTAGGATAAGCACACGAGACATGATTATAAATTTTATCATAGGAATTAACTAGTACGTACTCTAAAATAGTCCCTTTTTAATTGAAATAACCATGAAGTTCAGATAGCAACTACATGAAGAAAACCAGACCAAAACTGACACCCTCACTGTGTATAATACTTGAATACATACATGGTCTTTCTGATATTCCTTCATTTTGTTAACTTCCCATGAACAAAACTTGTAGTTCAGGGTAATCATTTTACAAGAAGCAAAGAGAAGTTCCAGAGAGCTTTTGTGTTATAAAATCAAAATGTCACTTAAAATTTTCAAAAAACAAATTGAGTATGATAAATTCTAAATAATCTTTCCTTGATCATGAATTGCAGATTGAAAAAATTGTTTTGTTTCTGCTTGAACAACAAGGAGTACTTGCACACAGGCTGTCAGATGTTGGAAAAGAGCACTATACTCTTATACAGCAGCCAAATAGTTCAAACATCTCTGAACTCCAAGAAGCATATAGAGATGTGGGACGAGATCTTTTAAGGCTTCTTAATTTTGTGGAAATGAATGCTATTGGTTTGAGAAAGATCTTGAAGAAGATTGACAAACGGTTTGGCTATAAATTCACAGACTATTATGTCAAGACACGTGCAAATCATCCTTATTCCCAACTAAGGCAGATTTTCAGGCATGTGGTAATGTTTCTATCCCTGAATACCACAGTTTTTAAAATTTACTTCAAATTATTTGAAGCTGTATCATCCTGTTTAATGTCACAACACTAATGTTACAAAATGTGAGACTGTATGATGTAGTAGGTTCTTTATTTTCTATTTTTTTGCTCTTTGTTCGTTTGAGCAGTATCATGTAATAGCTTCTTTGCAGGGCATTGGGGCAGTTGTTGGTGTTTTATCTCATGGTCTTGCAGACCTTCAAGATTTACAACAATGTCAAGGAACCTACATTTCTATATATGACCAGCCTTCTTATACTCATCAGGTCAGTAGTTTCTGATCCATTATATGCATGATATTTCTAGGCATTACCAACTCTTGTGTTTGCTCTGATACCAATTAAAAGAGAAGCACAGAGATATTGAAATTGTGTTTATCAACAACATCATAGGCTCTGAATGTGTATTAGAATAATTATGCATGGCTCTTAATTTTCCTGATTATAAAATATGAACTGACTTATATGCAATAATCTGAAGCTAAATAATCACATCTGAGGAACAAATCATATTTTCAAGTTGGAATTTCAGTTTGGTATTTTATAGATTTAAACTTTGGTTAATACTTGTAAATGGGTTATCGGTTTTCACTCTTCACATCATTAGTTTTTTTCTTCTTCTATAATTCATAACATCTAAGGGCCTGTTTACTTTGAGAAAACATTTCCTGTTTTTGTTTTCTAGATTCATTTTTAGTTAAAAGAGTCCCCTTGGTATTCTACAATTTATAATATCTAAGGGGCTGTTTTATTTTCTGTTTTCAGAAGTCAGTACAAAAAACAGTGAAAACAATTTTTATTGTTTTCTGTTTTCAATTTCTAATTTTCCTCTTTCCTATGGTATTCTTGCAACACTTGATCAATGTCTCCTTCTGACTTCTCTTGAAGGATCCTGTTCTCAATTCAATCAAAGAAGCTGTAGGCAGATTATCAAACTCAACAAACTTTCTTCAGTTTTTGGGAAGACATGCTTTTATCATGCAAGAGGAGCTACCATCTCCATCTGAAGATCATATTGTTGATGAAAGATATCATTTTATGTCACTTCTTTTGAACTTGGCAAACACATTTTTGTATATGGTGAACACTTACATTATTGTACCTACGGCAGACAACTATACCTTGAACCTTGGAGCTGCAGCAAGTGTGTGTGGTGTGGTCATTGGTACAATGGCTGTTGCACAGATGTTTTCTTCAGTTTATTTCAGTGCATGGTCAAACCGATCATATCTAAGACCACTCGTATTCAGTAGCATTGTTCTTCTAATTGGAAACACCTTGTATGCGTTGGCTTTTGATATGAATTCAATAGTAGTTCTACTCATAGGACGTCTTTTCTGCGGGTAAGTTATTCCTGTACTCTGTTTCATACTTTCCATATACTTATATGCTATTTTCTTGCTTGCAAAAGAATGTAACATATATACTTAAAGCTAGTAGTTCGTTTAACAAAATTTCTGTAACTTTGGACTTATCTAAATAATAAAGCATAGCTACTTCAGATTCTGGTATATTTTACCTTAATTAGAGGAGCATAGCTTAGATGTCAAGAATCAACTATGTCTGATTTACCCTAGTTATATTTACACACAGTCTATTATTTGCATACCATCTTGATTAAATTGGTAATCAAATGCAATATAGCTAAATTATCTATATTTTGGTAGCTGATGTTTTTTTTATCTAAACATATTTCCTTTACTGATATATATAGAAAAATATCATATTTCTTGACTGACTAACTTGAATGTGAGACTATCTATGTTATGATTCATAGGAGTGCTTCTTACAAATAGATTAATTATTAGTATACTATTATGCATCTTAGTATTCCCATAACCGAAATATTATTAATGGATTGTTTAGAAAAACTTGTTCAGGAGATTCAAAAAAAGAAAAAAACTGAAATGAACATATCCATAAGCTAAAATACCTTACACTTACATTCATTTATAGAATCTCTCACATATAACTGTCATATTTTATCTTAATACTCAGCATTAAGCAAAATTAAATATACAAGTCACACTCCAAGAACTGACACGGACCAAGTGGGATTTCTCAACAATAATTTCTCTAAATTCTATTTTTTAACTCATCCATAAGATAAATTTAGGTTATAGAGGAGTTTGTCAAAATGAACACTTGGACTATTAACAAATTTTAGGCAGCTTTTAGGCATGTGCTGTTCTCTTTGGTTCTATCCATTTTAGTACAACCAAGGTGTATAACTTTTCAATCTCAAGTCCTGTCCTGTTCTTTTCCTAACATGCATATAATGGATCAACAAGGGAAAAAATATGGACATGTATGCTTTACCATCATTGTTTTGAAAAGTGATTGCCATTTTTTGTTAACTTCACATCATTGATACAGTCAATATAATTATATTTCAGGCTAGGATCTGCAAGGGCTATTAATAGGCGTTATATCAGTGACTGTGTACCATTGAAACTTCGGATGCAGGCTTCAGCAGGTTTTGTTAGTGCAAGTGCTCTGGGAATGGCTTGTGGTCCAGCTCTTGCTTGTTTTTTACAGACAGATTTTAGGATTTACAAGTTCACCATGAACCAAGACACTCTGCCTGGCTGGGTAATGTCTCTTGCATGGCTTCTCTATCTACTGTGGTTGTGGATTTGTTTCAAGGAACCCACTCATGAGAATGAAGGAAGACTTGTGCTATATGAAGCAGATACAGGTACCCCATATTGAAGCTTTTTATTATCTTTTCTGAGACTTGACTCCTTGATCTTGCTACAACCCAAACAACTGCTACATATATTAAGGGCCTATTCGGTCAAACTTCTCCATAAAGCACTTCTCCCAAAGCTCATTCATTGTTGTCTTCTTTTGTCTATTAAAGTTCATTAAATGACCCTAAAAGAACATTTTTAAGCATGATTGTAGCTTCCATTTCTTGGAAAACATCTCCCACATCCATCCAAGCTTGGGACATGGATAAGAAAAACTGAGATTTATACTAGAATTGTTAGATACAAGTAAGAAATTTCCTTTCCCATTCCTGTAAGTACCAGCTATTGTGTTGTATCCTTGGCTAGCAAAGCATCACAAGGTTGCTGCAGTTTCATTATATTTTCACTGATTTTCTTCATCATTGCTTGTTTGATCCTCATCTTCATGGTTGTACACCGTGTACTTGGTCTCTCCTTTCACAAAATGGAATATCAGTCTCAACCATTTTGAAAGTGAAAACTAAAATGAAATGAATCCACCATGTTGGCTAACTAGACACCAAGTTGATCTGAAGTATATATACTTCTCTCACACTGTTCCATTAGTTTCATTTTTTCATTTGATCAAAATGCATAGGACCAGCAGTACATGTTGCAGTAGAGAACGAGCGTACACAACCATTACTAATGAACTCAGAAGAAAAAGAGCAGGATGAAGAAGGAGAAGAGGAAAATGACAATGCTGAAGAAACTAAGAAACCGGTGACCTCTATTGTGGTGGCATACAAGTTACTTACACCATCAGTAAAGGTGAGAAACCCATCATTATGACTTTCGTTTCATGTACAGAATCCTATATTTCTATTTGTTGAAGTTATAAGGATTTAAGAAGGGAAAGAGAGATTAAGCAATTGAATAATCTAGAATGAATATTGTTGGATGTGATAGAAACTATGATGCGCTAACCCTATTATACTAATACAAGAAGTATGATATCTGATCACTCCTTTTAGGAACCCATAAAGGAAAAAGAGAAAAGAGATTAATTATTTTATTTCTTGATTGAAAATGAACTGAACAAGAGAAAGATTTCTCCTTCTAAGAGTTTCCTCTTTTCACAATTGAACCACTGGTCTGTTCTCCCAAACTAACCAATCTGAACGTCTCTACTCTCTAATCCTATAATTTCTTAACATCCTTGAACCTATACCTATCTAATTTTAAAAGATCACAAGATCCCTAAAATATTTTGAGGTGCAGTGAAGATAAAAGGAGATGCTTTCTAGATGTTCTAATAGTATCATTTCTGTACTGATTGAATGGATAGATTTTATTTTTTTCATTATTGTAATAGAATTTTTATCATGCTTCCATGCTGGAAAAATTAAGGAGTTTCAACTGATAGTATGAAACTAAGATTAAAGCTTTTGCACTAACTATAAATATATTTATCAGGTTCAGTTATTTGTGTATTTTATGCTCAAGTATGCAATGGAGATTGTACTTGCTGAATCAAGCCTCATCACAGAATACTATTTTATTTGGTCAACCAGCAACGTATCCATTTTTCTTGCATGTCTTGGTCTTACGGTTCTTCCAGTAAATATTGTTGTTGGAAACTACATCAGCAACATGTTTGAAGAAAGGTACGGATTCAAGTATTATTAAGGAAATATTGTCTTATTAAATATCATCATCAAAATTCAAATCATTATATTCATTATTTCTTGTCAGTGACTAGACAGTGTATTAGGAATGAATCACGTTTCATCAAAGAGAACCAGTCCTTCTCGTAATAAACAGAATAGTAAATATAAAATCTCATGTAATTGCTAATTATATTGGATTAACTTAGACTGTAGTTAACATTACAATTCATCTACCTTTAACCTCAAGTTCCTTGTGATCCTAAAAATTGCAACTCGAATAGTTATTTTGTTTATGATCCTCAAAAATCTCTAGGATTTGATTTGAAATAAAAATTTAGTTACTTGTTCATGGTTTAATAATGTACATTTGGTGTTTGTTCCACATTTCTCATCTGCTATCTCAAAAGGACGAGTCTTACCTCTTTCTCTATTATTTTCTCACATATTTGATCATTCTATTTTGGTCGGCTTCTGGTTGCAGGCAAGTTCTGCTTTCATCAGAAATCATGGTTTGCATTGGATTACTCCTAAGCTTCCATATAATGATTCCTTATTCAGTGACTCAATATGTTGGATCAGCCCTTATCACATTTGTGTCTGCTGAAGTTCTTGAAGGTAATTTGTTCTCACTCTGTGTAAATCCCAAAATTTATATTGTAATAAATATAAACTTGCATGAGTAAAATCTTTGCTGACAACTTTGCATCATCAATGAAAATGGAAATACTTAAACTAAGATGATTGTGAATTTTGAAGCCTTTCAAGTAATAAGGTCTGACAATGATATTGTGATCAACCTGGCCACTTGAAAGATCATTTGGTTTGAACTGAGAAGTGTCACATGAACAAAGTCCATTAATTGTTAAACATGTTGGTTAGTTCTCATTTATTGAGAATTAAAAAAGGAAACAAAAATGATACTTTTCGTCACAATCTGGAATTTCAGTATTGTGCTCATCTTCTCGTATGAAAATATTTTAGATCCATTAAATTGGTTCAAATCTTGTGGTAAAATCTGAGGCTGAAATTTGCTCCTTGAATGTGCTCTCTTAATTTTGTTTGCTGATTTCAGGAGTGAACCTTTCACTTCTATCAAAAACGATGTCATCAAGGCTTTCAGGTGGAACCTTCAATGGGGGATTGCTGTCAACAGAAGCTGGAACTCTAGCTCGAGTAATTGCAGATGGAACAATAACAATCTCTGGATATTTCAGTGAAAGTAATCTCCTCAATACCACCTTACTCCCTGCACTTCTCATCAGTGTCTCATCCATTATTGCTACCTGCTACAGCTACAACTCTCTTTATTAGAACAAACAGTAGTCATCCTTTCAATAAAACATTGAAATCTGACGTGTATATAGTGATTCTGTAACCTGATCACTTACCTGTGATCAGTAAAATGCTGTAATAGTTGGTGTCAGCAGATAACTGAATCAAGTTGATACAATAACGTTTTTGACATCTACTGATATGCTTTTAAAGATAATGCTGGAACATATCTCCCTAGTGGATGATTGTTCTTTTTCAAGATACACCTTCTTTCCCTAATGTTGAGCTGTTTCAATCAGAAACTTGAAGCCAAAATTATTAAATAAGTAATAGAATCGGCAAGGAGATTTCACCTAGCCAGAGTATATTAAAAAGCCATTAGGCGTTGAAATCAAGTTGAGTTTGTGACTATCAAACCTAAAATTTATTGAATATGTGACATTGCATCCTTTGGACATTCAGAATGAGGAGAAAATAGTTGCAGACATCTTTAGAACAAATTATTTTCAGCAGCGGGATATTTGTCTATCATGGCATCTCCTTTACCAGTATCAAAAGTCACCGATAGCAAGACCATTCTAAGCAAATCATGAAGTTTATAAAATGAACAGGACATACATCCTGATGAAATTTACAAAAACTAAAAGAAGAAACCTTTCATCAGCCATAAGTTGCTTTTGTCAAAGATTCAAACAAGGATATATGCTGCAAAATGACAATTTTTTTTCCTTTTCAGGAAATTTTGTCAAACTACCGTATGATGTCTATTTCAAGTACAAATCCACATCAATTTACTATCACTAGAACACAACTTGAATTAAAGAGAATACAATTTTCTACCAATCTTTTATTCCAAAATAAAATGATAATATTCTCTTAGTCTCACATCTCTGTTTTTTTTTCTAGTATATCTCTTCTTGAATATTTTTCTTATTGAATCTTTTCTTCTTAAATTATCCTTGATTTTTCTTCTTCTTCTACTTCTTGAATATTCTTCTTCATCTGGAATCTTTTTCTTCTTGATTCTCCTTCTCGAGTCTTCTTCTCTTGAATTTTCTTCTTGGATTCTTGTTTTTTGAATTTTTCTTCCTCTGTCTTGTTCTTGAATCTTTTCTTCTTGAATTTTCTTGTTCTTGTATCTTTTGACGACTCATCTGAGGAGGATCAGAAGAGTAGTGAAATGCTGCACTCACCACATTCAACACAACAATCAGTTAGTGCAGCCTCAAGATCTCAATCTGACACCAGACTTGATAGAATATCCACGACGAGGTTTCTTGTTGTCTCTCTCAATTTTCCCTTAAGGTACTGTTATAAAGAAAAGAGAATTTATGTGTGCTTAAACTTGGTCATTGGCAAGATTCACCTTCACACCACATTGAGGTGTGGAGTCAAGAATTCCTATAAAGGAGTTGTGGAATCTAGAGCATTAAAGATATCTTAGTCTTGGTGGGATATCAAGAATATCTGAGCTGCCACCCTCCATTGCTCAACTTGAGAGCGCCTACAAATTCTTGATCTGAAAGTTTGCTACAATTTGGAGACACTGCCTAATGATATTTCATCTATGAAAAGTCTCACACATCTCATTTTATCCCAGTGTAACAGTGTTACTTGTTGGAAAAAGGGGATTGATAAACTCACACAGCTCCAAGTACTCCAGGCATATGTAGTAGGAAATTCTAGAAAGACTCAATCGAGGATGCTTTAACTGATATTTGTGAAGAAACATTGCGACATAAAACATTAAAACACGCCATTTTTCTAAACACAGATTAAAAAAACTGGTCTGTTCAGTTTTCAAATCTCACCATTGATATACATTTTTTTGGTACTTTATATATTTAATTTAACAAATATTAAAATTAATTAATGGTTTAGATTTAAAATAGTTCCAACGGTTCTTTTTCCAATTTTTCTTGAGTCTGATCTCTGCAGTTCCGTGATGATCAACTACAGGCTGCGTACATGTGTCTTTATGAAAGCTATGTGACAACTTTGTCAAAAGAAGCATTAGATATACTGTTTTGCTTCAGAAGTATTTATAAAAAATTCAGTTACTATGGTTTGGATTTGCTTTTTTGGTCACATTGACATTCCTGCAACTTCGATGGACCTTCAACGTCAATTTTACCATTCTTCATTTTCATCCGATAAACATAACGACATTTGAATATAAATCCTATTGAACCAGTTAAGCAAAAGGCATTGGTGCATAAAAGTTAATATAATACAATAGGATGATAACCTCACACTCACACTCACTGCATATACATGATAGATGATACACATGGAATGAAAACTGAAGATCTTACCCAATACACAAACATAGACATTCACTTAAACATTACACTTACAATATCAAGCATCAGACCATGTAATATCCAAGCCACCCCATTCATTTTGGGGAACTCCCAATGCTTTCCAGACAGCCTTAGAAGCATCAACAATGTTGTTGGGACATGGAGGTTGATAGTCATGGTCTGCATCACATCCCTTAGTTGAGTCACACTCATCAACCACCATGGCCACCACACTTCTACCATTTGCACTGATGGTGATGTTGTGGAGGCACCTGCTTTTGTGGTTGAACCACCCTGTGGACAGTGCCACCACGGGTGTGTCATCAGAATGGTATTGGTTGTCACATTCTGAAGGGCCACCACCATCTC